>ERZ772977.14-NODE-14-length-188888-cov-8.232862_pt1 | contig 188888 bp, 170 predicted proteins | sample MGYA00511131_ERZ772977 | MGnify/ENA primary metagenome ERZ772977 (study PRJEB29015, sample SAMEA2737935) | human oral metagenome | biome: human oral; feature: human-associated habitat; material: dental | place: China | collected 2151 ...
AACATTTGACGTATCTGTACTTGAAATCGGTGACGGAGTGGTGGAAGTTATGCTGCTTGGTCAAAATGTTAATTCTTACGGAAGAGGATTGGAAAAGAAAACTACATTTACCGAGCTTTTAGCACAGATAGTAAAGATCGAAGGGCTTAAAAGGGTAAGGTTTATGACCCCTCACCCTAAGGACTTTTCGGATGATTTGATACAGCTTATTAAGGAAAATCCAAAGATCTGCAGACATATACACCTTCCCTTACAGTCAGGAAACACAGGAATCTTAAAAAAGATGAATAGGGTGTATACAAAGGAGCAGTATCTTGATTTGGCTTTTAAAATAAAAAGAGAAATTCCGGATGTAAGCCTTACAACAGATATTATAGTAGGTTTCCCCGGGGAAACCGAGGAAGATTTTTTAGACACACTGGATGTTGTAGAAAAAGTACAGTATGATGCCGCATTTACCTTTATATATTCCAAGCGTTCAGGTACACCTGCCGCTAAAATGGAGCTAAATATAAGTGAAAGCGAGTTAAAGCAAAGATTTGATATCTTGCTTAAAAGAGTACAGCATATAGCTGCTGCGAATACGGCAAAGCATGTGGGCAAGGTATATGAGGCATTAATAGAAACAAAGGATGAACAGCTTGAAGGATATGTAACAGGAAGACTGAGTAATAATATGATAGTTCATCTAAAAGGAGAGGAGAGCATGATAGGAAGTATAATCAAAGTCTCTTTAGATGAGTCGAAGGGATTTTATTATATGGGACATGCAATATAAAGAATGGCTGCATTATCTCCAATGATGGCACAGTATATGGCAACAAAAGAAGAATATTCGGACTGCCTTTTGTTTTTCAGATTAGGTGATTTTTATGAAATGTTCTTTGATGATGCCATACTTGTGTCAAAAGAGCTTGAAATCACATTGACCGGCAAGGAATGCGGTTTGGAAGAAAGAGCACCCATGTGCGGAGTGCCTTACCATTCCGTAGATGCCTACCTTCAAAGGTTGGTTGAAAAAGGCTATAAGGTTGCCATAGCCGAGCAGATGGAAGATCCTAAACTTACCAAAGGCTTGGTAAAAAGAGAAGTGGTAAAAATAGTTACTCCGGGAACACTTACAAGTGATGCTAACTTAGTAGAAGATAAAAACCATTTTCTTTTATCTTTAGTGTATAACTCAGGTAGGTTCGGTATCTGTGCTGTTGATATAAGTACCGGTGACTTTTATGTAACCGAAGCTGAAAATCTGCGTACTCTTTATGATGAGTTAAGCAAGTACTATCCTTCAGAGATCATAGCAAATCAGGCAATAGATATAAGCGGTATTGATTTTGAGCTTATAAAACATAACTACGGTATTGATATTTCGAGAGTTGACGATACTTATTTTTCGCCCGGTAAATGTAAAGAAATAATAGAAACACATTTTTTGGTAGGAAGTCTTCAAAGTCTTGGTTTAGAGAGCTTTGCTGACGGAATCTTGGCTGCCGGTGCGATACTTAAGTATCTTTATGATACCCAAAAATCAAGCTGTTCGCAGATCAATACCATAAAGGTATACAGTCCAGGAGAATATATGCTTATAGATACCAATTCAAAGAGAAATCTTGAGTTGGTTGAAACGATGCGTGAAAAAAGAAAAAAGGGCAGTCTTTTGTGGCTTTTAGATACTACCAAGACCGCCATGGGAGCAAGGCTTTTAAGAACATATATTGAGCAGCCCTTGCTTAATACAGAGACGATTATTTCAAGACAGGAAGCTGTAGAGGAGCTTTTGGATCGTTATGTAGACAGGGAAGAACTTAGGGAGTATCTTGATGCGATCTATGATCTGGAAAGGCTTATGACCAAGGTGGGAAGTGGAAGTGCCAATACAAAAGATCTTATAGCCCTGGCAAATTCCGTTAAAATGATAGATCCTATAAAGACTATACTTAATTCTTTTAACAGTAATTTGTTAAAAGAGCTGAACCAAAATTTAGATTCATTAACAGATATATATGATATAATAAAAGCTTCTATAAATGAAGATGCTCCGCTTTCATTAAAAGAAGGCAACATAATAAAGTGCGGATACAATGAGGAAATAGATAAGCTGAGGCTTGCAAGTACGGAAGGCAAAAAATGGCTTTTGGAGCTTGAGGAAAGTGAGAGAGAAAGCAGCAAAATCAAATCCTTAAAAATAAAATATAATAAGGTATTCGGCTACTATATAGAAGTTACCAATTCTTATAAAAATCTCGTTCCTGAGCATTATATAAGAAAGCAAACCCTAAGTAATGCCGAAAGATATACCACTGAAAGGCTTAAGGAGATAGAGGAACTTATACTTGGAGCTGAGGACAAACTTAATTCACTTGAATATGATATATTTGTAAGGGTAAGAGAAGAAGTTGCAAATCATCTGAAGGCATTTGACCCCGAGATCTATGCTCTGCTGGAGGAGGAACGCCAGCGCCAGCGCTATACGCTCTCGCTCCTCGGAGGATTGGCTGCGCAGGCGGGATGGAAAAGATGCGCCAAAATGATGTGACTGAATTTATCTGTATTTCCTAAAAACGGGAACTAGAAGAACTGTATGATAGGAGATGTTTCTATGGATGCAGCAATGGTGACACTGGGGGTTCTCGCAGTAGCAGCGTTCCTGTTTGCTACCGAGCTTATCCCGCTGGCAGTCACGGCAATTGGAGCGGCAATCTCGCTCGGGTTGTTGGGAGTCTTGACTCCGAAGGAGGTTTTTGCAGGATTATCGAATTCCACCGTCGTTCTCTTCGCAGGTATGTTCATCATCGGCGCGGCGATGTTCCAAACAGGTGTCGCGCAGAAAATCGGCATAGCTGTTGTTAAAAAGTCTGGAACAAATGAGCGCTCGCTGATGGCAGCAATCATGCTTATCACAATCGTTCTGTCCGCGGTCTCCTCGAACACGGCGACCGTCGCGTGCCTCATGCCCGTTGTTGTCCAGATCTGCGCAGCTGCAAAGGTTCCGGTTGGGCCCCAGCTCATGGGTCTCGCCGTCGCCGCAAACGTCGGCGGCACGATCACGATGGTCGGCACCCCGCCGAACATCCTCATGAGCGCAACGCTCGGCGCGAGCGGACTCACGCCGTTCGGCTTCTTCGAGTTTGCATGGATTGGTGTTCCTCTCTCGATCGTCGGCGTTCTCTACATGCTCACGGTCGGCCGCAAGCTCTGCCCGCAAAACATGGCTGTTGTGCCCGAGGGCGCAGCTGATAAGAAAGAGGAAGTAAAGGATCCGCGCAAGATGATGATCTGCGCAGCGATCCTCGTCGGCGTTATCATCGCGATGGTTCTCGAGAAGGACATCAACGTCCCGATGCAGATGTCTGCCATCATCGGCGGTCTCCTCTGCGTGCTCACGGGCTGCCTCAATGAGAAGCAGGCATACCAGGGCATTGACTGGACGACGATCTTCCTCTTCGCAGGTATGCTCCCACTCGCAGGCGCAATGGACAAGAGCGGCGCGGGCAAGGTTATCGCTGACTTCGTTGTCGGCCTCATGGGCGATGCACCCTCTGCGGTTGTCATCGTCGCGGCGATGTTCGCACTCTCCTGCGGTCTGACACAGTTCATGTCCAACACGGCAGCAGCGGCGCTTCTCGCGCCGATCGCGATCTCGATCGCACAGTCCGTCGGCGTTTCGCCGTACCCGGTCGTCATGGCGATCGGTATCGCAGGATCCTGCGCGTTCACGACGCCGGTTGCAACGCCGCCGAACACGCTCGTTCTTGGACCTGGTCAGTTCAAATTCATGGACTATGTCAAGGTCGGACTTCCGCTTGTCTTTATCTCGCTGATCGTCTGCCTTGTCGTCATCCCGCTTGTATGGCCGTTCTAATCGACTGAGCCGTCTTTCTTTCGAACAAGCACAGACGCGTCCTTCGGGGCGCGTCTTTTTTTCAGCATAAAATCCTCAGAAACATCAAAATCGGGTGACCAACGCGCTCCGTTGTGCTATAATAAACACATACAGTCTGTCATGCGGAGCTGCCGCATTGTTCCTATGATCTTTTGCGAAAACGTAAGAGGAGAACCGCCCATGAAAAGAGAAGAAGTCGCCAATCAACTGAAGGCCTTTGATCCCGAGATCTATACTCTGCTCGAGGATGAGCGCCAGCGCCAGCGCTACACGCTCTCACTCCTGCCGAACATGAATGCCATGTCGCCGTTTGCGAAGTACCTCGAGGGAAGCATCCTGACGAACAGCGTCTATGAACGCAGCAACAAGGCAACCAGCCTCGGTCTGCGTCTCACCTCCATTGTCTGCGCACGCGCAAAAGAACTCTTTCACAGCGACCATGCCATCGTCCGTCTCGGGAGCATCGCCTCCGCCTCGCGCGTCGTGTTCCAAGCGCTCCTCAACCCCGGCGATACGGTCCTGTCGTTCAACCTGCGCAAGCAGGACCATGCCGTAGGGCTCTCCTATACCTTCGAAAACTGCGGCATCGACCCGGCAACGCAGCAGGTCGACTGGGGCGCGGTGCGCGAGCAGGCCGAGCGCGTCAAGCCAAAGCTCATCATCTACTCTCCTGTCAGCTACCCGCGGACGATCGACTACCGTATTCTCTACGATATCGCCAAGGGCATCGACGCCTACCTCTGGGTCGACATCAGCCAGTCCGTCAGCCTCGTCGCCGCGGGGGTCATCCCCTCGCCCGTGATGCTCGCGGATGTCGTGACATTCTCCACGAACGGATCGCTCCGCGGGCCCGACGGCGCCGTCGTCCTCTGCAAAGAAGAGATTGCCGACTGCCTGGATGCAGCGGTCATCAATACAGGGCATGAGGCACTCCACATGAACCACCTCGCCGCGCTCGGCGTTGTCCTGCGCGAGGCGGGCACAGACGGATTCCGCAGCTATGCGGAGCAGGTGGTAAAGAATGCCGAGGTGCTCGCACGCTCCCTTGCCGATCACGGCGCCTCTGTTCTCTGCGGCGGGACGGACACACATCTCGTCCTCGCCTCTGCCGCGGCCGGCATCGATCTCACGGAGGCATCCAAGGCCATCGCTCAGATCGACATACGCGCGATGCGCGAGAACATCCCCACGATGAGCTCCGGCCTTTTCCTCCAGGCACTGCGGCTCTCCACCACCAACCCGACCACACGCGGTATGCATGAGGAGGACATGGCATATATCGGCACTCTCCTGGCAAAACCGCTCACCTCCGTCCTCTCGCCCGAGGAAATCGAGGCAACGCGGCAGGAGATCGTCGCCCTTGTCAAGGACGCTCCCGTCTTCTCCGAGGAGTGGATGGGCGACACCGAGGGCTGATCCTCCTATAACACACAGCGCCCCTCCGATCGAATATCGGAGGGGCTTCTGTATGATTGCATGTGTTTTTACTTGATGATATACTAGAAACAAACAGGAGGTGAGTTCTATGGACACCTTGGTACAATTTCACATAGATGAATCGGAGCGCGCAGAAGCCGCGGATATCTGCACGGCGCTCGGCATCGATCTGCCAAGCTATCTGCGGATGTGTACCTCCCGCCTCGTACGGGAGCGCGGTATCCCATTTCGGATGCATCTGAATGATGTCGGCTCTGTAAAGGAACCAAAAACACTGGACACCTTGACTGCTGCGGAGCTGAATGCAAAGCTCGAGCACAGCTGCAACCAAAGCCTTGCTGATGAAGGCAGGCCCCTTGATGATGTGTTTGATGAGCTCAGACGAGGTCTCGGTTCGAATGGATTTGTATGAAATCGTCATAACGCTCGATGCTGCGGATGATCTCCGGGCTGCGCAGCTATATTGCCGATGCTCTGCTTGCCCCTGATACCGCGCGAGCTTATCTTGATATGCTCTATATGGAGATGAAAAACCTCTCTACACTGCCGAAACGCAGCAAATGCATCGACGATGAGCCTTGGCACTCGCGCGGAATCCGGAAAATCATTGTGAAGAACTTCGTCATATACTACCGCGTCGAAGAGTTTACTATGCGGGTCTACATCCTGAATGTCATCTATGCCCGACGCGACCAGCTGCGCATGCTTGCACAGATAAAAATCGACTGATATACGAAAACGCCCGCCCACGAAGGTTCATAGCTTCATGAGCGGGCGTTTTTGATGCGTTTCATAGCATACGCCGTCTTTCCTTTATCATTATGCCATCTTTACAAATCAGGCTGTTCATCTCTGCTCCGCCCCGATGATCTCTTTCCAGATATACCCCTCGCGCACGCCGGAGTCGCTGTACCGGATGTCGGCGGCAGCAAAGGTCTCGGCAAGAACGCTCGCGATGATCATGCCGGGCACGATGTTGTGGAGGCGGTCGGGCGCGGCGCGCAGGAGCACGGCGGTATCCGCCTCCGTGAGCGGTCTGCCGCTGCCGAACATGGCGATCATCTGCGGCAGTGCATCTGCGGGCAGGAGACGCAGGGGCTCCTCCGGATGGAGCAGCGCATGCATACGGCTCGCACTGCTGAGGACGCCGCCCATGCCGACCATGTGGCGCGCGCGCAGATCCCGCACAGCAGGCGTCTCTGCCAAGATGCCGGTCACTGCGTCTTTGATGGCAGCGCACTCCGCGGGTACAGGCAAAAGTCCCGTTGCATACTCCTTGCTCATGGCGAGCGAGCCGAGCGGCAGGCTCCACCTGCCCTGCATCGCACACCCCGCAAAAGAGACAATCTCGGTACTGCCGCCGCCGATGTCGATCATGATGCCGTCTGCATGCGTGATGTTCTGCGTCGCGCCGATGAAGTCGTACATCGCCTCCTCATCGCCGGAGATGATGCGGACCTGCACCCCCGAACGCCGCGCGATCTCCCCCACGGCCGCGCGGCTGTTGACTGCACTGCGCAGGGCCGCCGTCGCAAAGGCATGGACGTGCGGGATGCGGAACGTATTGATGAAGTCCATGAATCCATGCAGAATCTTCACCGTCTTTTCGAGCCCCGCGCGCACGAGGCGGCCATTCTCGAGATAGCCCGCGAGGCCGACGGTGTGCTTGCGCTTCATGAGCAGTGTGAACTGTCGGCCCTCGATCTGGTAGACTGCCATGCGGATGGTATTCGAGCCGATGTCGATGATCGCGTGCAGCATGGCGCTACCGCTTCAGCCCGCTGCCGGGCACGGGGATGACGACACGGTAGTTGTCGGGCATGCCGTCCGCAAAGAAGGCACGCGCTCCGGCAAGCCCTGCCGCCGCGGTGAGCTCCGCATAGATGCCGCGGTGGTTGAGCGTCTTTGCCCCCTTTAGGATCTCGCTGTCCTCGACGGCAACGGCATCGCCGCCGCTGCGGCGCAGCGCTGTCAAAATGTCGTCCATGCGCGGCGGCGCGCCCACGCGGATGGTCTCGGCGATTGTACTTTTGCGCGGGGTCTCGGGCAGACCGTGGAAGGCCTCGACGACGGGCGCACATTTCGTGCTCTGCACGCCGATGAGATGCGGCAGCCGACCGATCTCGACAAAGCCCTGATAGAGCCCGAGCAGCAGTGATCCGTTGCCAATGGGGACGAAGATGTAGTCGGGCACCGCATCGCCGAGCTGGCGATAGATCTCGTGCGCCATACTCTTGATGCCGTCGGCAAAGAGCGGGTTGTAGATATGCGAGGCGTAGTAGTCGCTGCCGAGTTCCGCGCGCGCCGTGCTGCCGGCGTTCATACGCCCGTTCGGCACGCGAATGACCGCAGCGCCGTACGCCGCGATCTGCTTGGCGCGCTCGGCAGAGATATCGTCGGGCACATAGACCCTGCACGCGATTTCCGCCGCCGCCGCATAGGCCGCAACCGCCGCGCCCGCGTTGCCCGCAGAGTCAACGGCGACGTGATCGATGCCGAGATGCGCGAGTTCGCCGATGAGGCGCTTCGCCCCGCGGTCCTTGAACGAGCCCGTCGGCTGACGGTCCTCCATTTTGAAAAAGAATTGATACCCGTCCACCTTGAGCGGCAGGAGCGGCGTCTCCATCTCGCCGAGAGTCACCGCCTCATGGCGGTCCTCCGCGTCCATCGCAGTCTGATACAGGCGAAAAAGCCCGCCGCATTCACACGCATAGGCGTGCGTTGCGACGGGGTATTCCTTTTTGCATCGCTCGCAGTAGAAATGCATGACCGATCCTCCTTCGAAGCATATGAAGTTGGCCGATAAGGAGCTCTCTATTTGGTCTGCGCATCGGATTCCGCAGGCACGCCCGCCGCGTACACGGGCGGCTCGACATCCTCGGTGAGCGCGTGTGTGCCGAGCATCGTCGTCAGCGTCTCGCGCGTAAAGCCGTACGAGGGACTGGAGAAATCCTGCCGCGGATCATAGCGGTTCGACGGCGCTCCGAGGAGGCCACAGACCGTATCGTACATCATATCGTTCGTGAAATACGCCTCCCGGCGCGCAGCGAGCGTCTCCGTCCGGCGCGGGAACGCGGCGCGGTACTCCGGCGAGAGATAGATGAAGAACGGGATGCGCACCATGTCGAAGCGGAACACATCGGGGTTGTGCGAGATCTTCAGATTCTCGCCGTGATCGGAGAAATAGACCATCGCGCGGAGGTTCAGATTTTTCTCCGCATAATGAAAGATCTCCGCGAGAATGTGATCCGTGTAGAGAATGCTGTTCGCGTACGACGGCGCGCTCGTCATCACCGAGTCGCCGTCGGCCGAGGCGAACTTCGCCCATTCGTCCGGATAGCGGTTGTTGTAGTAGATATGGCTGCCCATCAGATGCAGCACGATGAAGTTGTTGGCATGCGGGTCGATCCGTGTGAGGTACGGGAGCAGGCTCTCATCAAACTTCGTCGTAAAGGTATAGGAATCGTCCGTCCACTCCGCCGTGTCCGCCGTCTTTGCGACCATCGTAATCGCGCTGTCGAACTGCCCGTAGCGGCCCTGGTTGCTGAACCAGTACGTATGATAACCGATCTTCTTCGCCACGTCGATCAGCGACGCCGATTCGAAGAACTCCTTGTCGTTGTACTGGCTCTTCTCCGTCAGCGCACGCTCGAGGACGGGGACCGTCTGCGTCCATGCGGAGTAGGTGTTCTGATAGATGAGGAAGCCGTCGCGCTCCGCCATGCTCTCGAGCCACGGCGTATTGTCATACGGGAAGCCCGGCGTATAGTAGTGCATGTAGTCGCGCGAAGCAGACTCGCCAATGACGAAGATCACGGTGCCCGGCGCGCGTGCAGCGAGCGTATTCTCCATGTCGATGATGAGTGATGCATATCTCTCGCCCTGATTCAGACTGTACGACTGCGTTTCTTCAACATACGTTGTCACGTCTTTGTAAATCGCCGCGATCGAGCACTCCGGAATGAGCGCAATGTGCACGGCCGCCGCGATGAGCATGACGACAAGAAGCGCGCCCATGCGCGAACCCTCGGCGCTCGGATAGATGCGCCGGCTGAGCGCGAGATAGCTGCGGTACGAGAGATAAACGAGCACGAGAAGGCCGAGCACAATGACCGCTGCGGGCCCGATGCCCACAGTCGACTCGATGTAGTCTCCCGCCTCGTGCCAGTTCGTCAGATAGAGCGCCATCAGCGAGGCCGGACTCAGGGCATGCCAGACCGTCATATAGTAGGCGATCTGCGTCAGCGGGATGAGGGCCATGAGGAAGCCGAGCACGGCGAGCAGCGCCGCTGTCAGCCGCCGGTGTCCGAGATGAAAGAGGACGCCGCCGAGCGCGGCGAGCACGAGCATATTGGCCGTCCCGATGAGGAAGTCATAGTAGATCAGAGAACTGTACCACGGCTGCTGATACGTCCAAGCATAGAGGAGCGGGAACGTCACGCACCAGAGCACGCCGGGAACCATCGCCCCGATCATGCCGCGCGAGAAGAGAGAAACGCCCGTGCCGTACTGCACGAGCATGAGGACCGCGAGGAACGGGACAAACGCGGGGAGAAAATACTCCGCGCCCATGTCCTGCCCCATATTGATATAACACGCGACGAGTGTCAGGAAATACACGCCCGCTGCCGCCGCATGGCGAATCCATTCATTCGCCCGCTCCGTAGAGAGATTCATAACTGCTTTGCACTACTCCATGATAAAAATTTCGAGATCCTGCCGTCCGAACATCAATGCTTCTGCATGCGAATCAAACGCGACGTCGATACGATAGCCTTTGATTGCATAGCCGACATCCTCTGCCACAGCCTCGCCGTACCCGGGAATAAAGACCCGCGTGCCGAGCGGGATGACTGAGGGATCAACGGCGATCACCCCATGACGCACGAGCGTCCCCGCTGCCGTGCGGTTGCTGTTGCCCGGGTCGTATGCGCTGTACGCCGTCGCCGACACGTAGATCGACCGTCCGCTTCCGCGGCTCACCTGCGACCCGCGGTCATCCGTGATGCCGAGCGCGACGGGATCGTACTCTGCGCCGCCCGAGAGCACCCGATAGGTCGCCTCGCCGCAGATGCCGTCCACGACGAGCATGTGATCCTGCTGGCATCGCTCGATCGCCGCACGCGTCAGAGGCCCCGCAATGCCGTCCGCCCCGCCGTCCAGATAACCGGCCTGGATGAGGAGCTCCTGCACATGACGCACCGCGCCGCCGCGCATCCCCTCCTTCACAAGGATCTGTGCCGCCTCCGCGGGCGCATGGACAGCGAGGGGAGCAGCCGCCGCGAGCGCAATCCCCGCCGTGAGGCAGCGGCGGAAATGCTGCCGCTTCCTCAGTTTACGTGCCGCCCAGAGAATACCGCGTGCCGCTAAAAGGATTTTCCACATCTGCATTATGATCGCGCTCCCTTCGTTTCGTCGCTGCGTTATGAGAATATTTTACTATAAAGCGGAATCCGCGTCAAACTGCCGCCAGCTCGATCGCGGGCGCGCGGGCGATCAGCCCGTCCTCCGCCGCATACCGGTAAAAGAGGCGCAGTCCCGCGAGCGTCTCCGCGTCCAGATGCCACACAACCGCGCTGCCGAGATACGCCGTCAGCTGCGCGCGCGTAAAGCGCCCGTCCGCGAGCACCGCAGCGATCGCCGCATCCTTTGCCTCGTCCCAGCGGCGGAACGCCTCGGCAATCCGCCCATGCACCATGGCGAGCTCCGCCGGATACGCCGCCGCGAACGAACGCGCCGCCGCCCAGATCCCGAACACCATGCGTGCGCCCGTCAGGCGCTTCCACTCGTACGCGAGATCGTAGATACGGATGCCGTTCGGCGGGTGATGATAGAGCTCCAGCGCATCGTCTCCGATGAAGAGCGACGCCGCCGCCCCGTCCGGCACCGGATCCTCCGGCGTGAGTGCACGTGTCTCGTAGGCGGGTGCCGCCCCGTAGCTGCGGCGCAGGATGATCTTCAGCAGTGCATGGGACGATGCCGACTGATCCGAGAGCAGGACACGCTGCGTGCTGATCTCCTCGGCAGGCACGCGCGAGACGAGCAGCACGCTCCGCACATCGCCGTCCGAGGCGATGCACACATCAGGCAGAATGAGCAGGTCATCCGCATGCCGCGCGTACGTGATCGACGACACGCCCGACACATCGAGCCCCTTTGCCTCCAGGCGCCCGTTCAGCTGCGCCGGCGAGGCACGCAGGATATCCAGCCCCTCCGCCGCCCCGTGCGCGAGCGCATACGTCAGCGGCAGCACATTCAAGAACGCGATATGCCCTAACCGCGGCACCATGCAAAGGCCCCCTTTCTTTCTCATGTATTCATTATACTCTTTCGCAGACAAAAAAGCACCGTATTTTCACAATCACGCAGCGGATTCCCCGTGCAAAAAAATGCAGCCCGCAGCTGGCGGAATGTGATATACTGCGCTTAGCGTATCAAATATTTGGACACGATCAGGAGGTCCCCGCATGAGCCAGAACACAGCAAACTACACCGTCATCACGGGCGCGAGCGCAGGCATCGGCGCCGCCGCAGCGCGGGCGTTCGCCGCGCGCGGGCACAGCCTCGTCCTCATCGCGCGCCGCACCGCGCGGCTGAATGCGCTGAGGGAGGAACTCCTCGCAGCGCATCCGACACTCGACATCATCATCAAAACGGCCGACCTGTCGGACCCCGACAGCGTCATGCAGGTCTATCACGAGGTGAAGGGCCTGTCCCTCCGAACATGGATCAACAATGCGGGCTTCGGCAGCTACGGCGCGATCGGCGCGCAGGACCTCGGCAAGATCCGGCAGATGATTCACCTGAACATCGAGGCGCTGACCATGTTCTCCTCGCTCTTCGTCCGCGACTTCGCCGACACGGACGGCACGCAGCTGATCAACATCTCCTCCGTCGGCGGCTACCTGATCGTCCCGTCCGTCGTCACCTACTGCGCGACGAAATTCTACGTCAGCGCCTTTACCGAAGGGCTCGCACAGGAACTCGCCGCGCGCGGGGCGAAACTCCGTGCAAAGCTCCTAGCCCCCGCCGCAACGCAGACCGAGTTCGGCGCCGTCGCCAACGACAACCCTGCCTACGACTATGACAAGGCATTCGGCACCTACCACACGAGTGCCCAGATGGCAGAATTCCTGCTCGCCCTCTACGACAGCGACGCCGTCCTCGGCATCGTCGACCGCGAGACGCTAGCCTTCCGCCTCACCGCCCCGCAGCTTCCGTACGCAGGAAACTCGGCGCGCAATCAGAAAATCTCCGATTGAGGCATGTCTGCCCCCACCCTTTCATAATGCGCCGTCAACGCGCGCAGCCGCACGCGGATCACGTCCCGCAGCACCTGAGGCCGAATCTCCAGCACCGCATCCCCACAGCGGATAAAATAGTCCGCAATGAACGTCTCCTCGCCTGGGTTGTAAAACCCGCAAATACAGCACTGCCTGTCCTGCTCTGTAAGGTGCATGGACGGGTAGTGTTCTTTATGAAATAGATCACGGCCGCGCTCCGTGACCCGCACGGCAAAGGAGACCGCATCCGCAGAGCGATAGAGTTCCTCGGCGGAGCGTGCAAACGCGGGCAGGGCTCTGCCCTCCTCCGCAGACGGGCGCACCGAGACAATCCGATCGCAGCGAAAGACCTGCACCCGCCCCGTCTCAAAATTGTACGCCGTCCCGTACCACTGCCCATATGCCGCGCTGATCCGGAAGAACTGCAGCGTATAGGTGCGCAGCGTTCCCTTGCGATATGCAATCGTGCAGGGCTGCTCCTCCATGGCAAACCGCAGGAGATCCTTGAGGCAGGCACTCTCGTTCGGGTGCCACACCGCATCCAGGCGCAGGATCTCCGCCATGCGGTGCAGACGCTCGATGTGCACAGGCGCGAGACAGCCCTCGAACTTCTCCCGCAGGCGCGCAATATCCAGATGGAACGGCGTTGTCTGATAGGCGTCCAGCGTGCGCATCGCAACGTAGAGTGCATACATCTCGTCTGCCGTGAAAACAACCGGCGCAAGCAGCCGGTTCGGCAGAATGCCGTATGAGCCGCCGCGTCCGGGGCGCGAAAAGATCGGCATCCCCAGCTCCTCAAGCGCGCGGACATCGCGCAGGGCAGAGCTGCGGGAAATGCCGTATTTCTCCATCAGATCGCGCAGGTTAAAGTGGTCTTTCCCCGCGAGATAACGCATCATGTCATTCAGCCGCTCGGATTTATGCATTGTCATCATCTCCATAAAAGGTACCGCAAGTTGACACCTTTTTATACTATACTCCAAGTATTCCGTAAAGAAAAGGAGAATGACAATGAACATGACGGATGAATTTCTTTGCTTGATGCGCACGCAGAGGGAGATTGCTCTCGCAACCTCCGCGGACAATACGCCCCATGTGCGCATCGTGAACTTTATCTATGTGCCGGAGGAGCGGCGCATTTACTTTGCCACCTTTGCCGACAATGCAAAGGTCAGCGAGATGGCTGCAAACAACACCGTCTCCTTTACGACCATCCCGCATGACGGGAGCACGGCGCACGTCCGCGCAGTCGGCACAGCGGCGCCGAGCACGCACAGCATCTTCGACCTCGCCGATGCCTTTGCGGCGAAGATTCCGGGCTACGGAGAGACCATTGATGCCGCCGGCGACGCGCTCATCCTGTATGAGATCGTATTCCGTACGGCAGCCGTCACCGTGGACATGGAGCACAGCGGGACAGTTTGCCTCTAGACTTTGCCAAACACGGAGGCCTATCCTTGCTTTTTTATGCCTCTTTCTTGTCCTGGCTGTTCATACATTGTATAATAGAATCAACAACCGGATCGAAGGAGGCAGCGTCTATGCCAACGATTTCCATGTTCTTCGGGATCATCATTCGCATGTATAACAACGGCGAACACAATCCGCCGCATTTCCACGCCTCGTATCAGGGCTGCCATGCGGTGTTTGATATGAACGGCGACATCACAGATGGGGATATGCCGCGAAAACAGCAAAAGCTGATCGCCGCATGGGCAGAGCTGCACCATGACGAGCTGCTCGCAAACTGGGAGCTCGCCATAAACGAGCAGCCGCTCTATAAGATCGCCCCACTGCGCTGAGGAAAGGATATGCCAATCAGTGAGGAGTGTATTATATATGTGCTCTATAAGATCGCCCCACTGCGCTGAGGAAAGGAGGCCTCTGTTATGAAACGTCCTGTCTGGCTCGTCGAGGATGTCAAGCCACAGCGTGACTATACCCTGCTGATTACCTTTGCAGACGGCAGTCGGCGTCTCTACGACGCGCGCCCTCTGCTCGAAAAGGAACTCTATGCCATGCTCAAAAATCCTGCTTTTTTCCTGCGTGCGCGTGCGGAATACGGTACCGTCGTCTGGAGCGATGATGTGGACATCGCCCCCGAGCATCTGTATGAATGCAGCCGCCGTGTCGAAAAATCGGCGTAGGAACCGCACTGCCCGCAGATCCCCCCCCGCCGCTATAATAAACACAGAACAACCGATGCGAGAGAAAAGGAGCGCTCACGATGAACGAAATCGCACTGAAATACGGCTGCAACCCGAACCAGACGCCCGCGCGCGTCTATGCGGACGGCGGACTCCCCTTCACCGTCCTCAACGGACGCCCCGGCTATATCAACCTGCTCGATGCACTGAACAGCTGGCAGCTCGTCCGCGAGCTGAAGGAGATGTCGGGGCTGCCCGCCGCGGCCTCCTTCAAACACGTCAGCCCCGCAGGCGCCGCACTCGGCCTGCCGCTCTCCGATATGCTTGCCCGTGCCTGCGCGGCGGAGGGGCGCGATCTCTCGCCCGTCGCCTGCGCCTATGTCCGCGCACGCGGCGCCGACCGCATGAGCTCCTACGGCGACTTTGCCGCCGTCTCCGACATCTGTGACGAGAGCCTTGCAGAGTTCCTGCGCGGCGAGGTCTCCGACGGCATCATCGCGCCGGGCTATACGGAAAAGGCTCTTGAGATTCTAAAGAGCAAGCGCAAGGGCAGCTACCTCATCCTCCAGATGGACGAGAACTACACGCCGCCCGCCCTCGAGCGCAAGGACGTATACGGCGTCACCTTCGAGCAGCAGCGCAACAACGTGCAGATCACAGAGGACTGCCTCGCCGAGCGTCCGACGGCGAACAAGGACATCCCCGCCGAGGCCCGCCGCGACCTCCTGCTCGCCCTCATCACGCTGAAATACACCCAGTCCAACTCCGTCTGCTACGCCGTCGACGGACAGGCGATCGGCGTCGGCGCGGGACAGCAGTCGCGCGTCCACTGCACGCGCCTCGCGGGGAATAAGGCGGACATCTGGCACCTGCGCCAGAGCCCGCAGGTGCGCGCGCTCCCGTTCCGTGACGACATCCGGCGTCCCGACCGCGACAACGCCATCGACATCTACACGGCGGGCGACGAGGACGACTATGCTCTGCTCGCGGCGGACTGGCAGCGCCTCTTCACAGAGCAGCCCGCCCCCTTTACGCGCGCAGAGAAACGCGCCTATCTGCGCACGATCAAAGGGGTCGCCCTCGGCTCAGACGCCTTCTTCCCGTTCGGCGACAACGTCGAGCGCGCGCATCAGAGCGGCGTCTCCTACATCGCGCAGAGCGGCGGCTCCATCCGCGACGACAACGTCATCGAGACCTGCGACAAATACGGCATCGCAATGGCGATGACCCACATCCGCCTGTTCCATCACTGATCCCGCCGCACCACCACCCGCGGCACAGCCCCGCAAGCACACCTTGCGGGGCTTTTTTGTGTGCACAGATACGGCAAGTGCATAGTGCTGAATCTTCGCCTGTTTTATTCTCATATATTGCTCTTTCATTAAAGTTTTCTATTTGCTTTCTTTATCTGAATTATGTTATCATTTCGTTATCTTTGAGATAATGAGTCTCATTTTTTGCACTTTACAGGAGGTACACTGAATGACCCGACAACTCAGCCGCCGCCTCACGCTCCTCAGCATAGCACTCGGCACCGTATCCCTCAGCGCACACGCCTACGCGGCGGAGACGATGCAGGCCGATTCGGGCGGCACAACGATGGATATTCCCGCCGCGGCGAGCCCTGTCGCCGCAGAGGATACGCCCTACGAATTTATGCTCGGCGAGGTCATCGTCACCGGCTACCGCACGCGCACGCCGCTCACGCTCGCAACCGATCCGCGCAGACCGCGCCAGCCCATCCCTGCGGCCGACGGCGCGGGCTACCTGAAGACGATCCCCGGTTTCTCCGTCGTGCGCAAGGGCGGCCTCGGCGGCGACCCGATGATGCGCGGCATGGGCGGGTCACGCATGGTGATGGACATGAACGGCGGCGGGATGGCGGGCGGCTGCCCGAACCGCATGGACCCCACGGCCACCTATGCCTTCCCCGAGACGTTCAGCCGCATCATCGTGAACAAGGGACCGCAGAGCGTCCGCTACGGTGCAAGCATTGCGGGCAATGTCGTCTTTGAGCGCACAACAGAGCGTTTTGAAGCCCCCGGCGTGCGCGGAAACATCTCCGTGCTCGGCGCGAGCAGTCACCGGTTCGATGATCTCATCGACATCACGGCGGGCGGCAAAGAAGGCTACCTGCGCCTCATCCAGACGCGCAATTATGCGCAGGACTACAAGGACGGCGGCGGGCACCGCATCCACTCGGGCTACGGCCGCCACAGCCTGACGGGCATCGTCGGTCTGACGCCCGATCCCGATACCCTCTTCGAGGTCTCCTACGACCGCAGCCGCGGCTGGGCAAAATACGCACACGGCATGATGGACGGCCCGCAGTTCGACCGCGACAGTTACGGTGTGAAATTCGAGCACGCACACCTCTCGCCTGTGGTCGAGAAGCTCACGGTTCAGCTCAACCACAACACGATTGATCACATCATGGACAACTACACTCTGCGCCCCGCAGGAGGGATGGCGATGGGCACAGATGTGAAACGCGTGCAGTACGGTGCGCGCGCCGCCCTTGATCTGCGTTTCTCGCCAAAGAGCACCGGTGCCGTCGGCATCGAGATGCGGCATGACGCGCATTTTTTCGCCGAGGCACATCGGATGCTCAAGGGATCGTTCAACAACGACATGGACATCAAGAATTTCGGCATATTCCTCGAGTACAACCGCGATCTCGCCGCGCGCAGCCGTCTCCTCACGGGTCTGCGCTACGACAAGATTGATACGGACTATCATAACGCGCGCTTCCGGAATCCGATGGGGATGCTCACGCGCGATCTCGTCCCCGGCAGTACGAGCGACCGTGCCGTCAGCGGCTTCGTTCGCTGGGAACGCACGGCAAAGAAGCAGCCGCTCACGTTCTACGTCGGCGTCGGGCATGCGGAGCGTCCCGCGGACTACTGGGAGGCCTATCATACCTGGCTCGCCTACAGCAATCGCCGGCTCGGCATGCACGCCGACCCCACCGCCCACCGTCCGCGCCGTGAGAAGAACACACAGCTCGACCTCGGATGGGTCTACAAGGGCAAGAAGACGAGCGCAAACCTCTCGCTCTATTACGCGCACATCCACGACTACATCCTGCGCCTGCCGCAGATCGGGATGGGCATGAACGCGCGCACGCCCTACGGGAATGTAAATGCGCGCCTCTACGGGCTCGAGGCGGAGATCACGCGCAAACTCTCGCCGCGCTGGACGCTTGGCGCCTCGCTCGCCTACACGCGCGGCGAGGACCGCACAAACAATGCGCCTCTCCCGCAGATCGCACCGCTCGAGGCAAACCTCACGGCGAAATACAGCCACAAAAAAGTCGAGGCAAACGCTGTCTGGCGCCTCGTCAGCCGTCAAAACCGCTATCATAGAGGCTACGGCAGCGTCACGGGCACGGACTACGGTCCCACGGGCGGATTCGGCACGCTTGGACTCAGCATTGCCTACCGTCCCGATGAGAATCTGACGTTTTCCCTCGGCGTCGACAACCTGTTCAACAAGACCTATGCCGAGTTCGTCAATTACAGCGAGGCCGCCATCGTCGGTCTCGGCATCCCCGCCGGCGGTCATATCTCCGAGCCAGGACGCACCCTCTGGTTTCGGAGCAATTACCGGTTCTAAATAACATCATTCCCCACGGAGCTGCCGCCCCCAACGCGACAGCTTCTTTTTTCTTCCCCTTTTCACTCCGCTATGCTATAATAAAACATTATTAGAACGATGCGTGCAAAGACGAGGAGGTGATTGGTCGTGATCGAAGCGGCCAAGACATTCGAGGAGTATCTCAAGAAGGAAAACATCTCGGGCTTTCAGGTCCGCGAGGCAGGCGACGACCGCGATACGGCGATCTTTGAGAGCGAGGTTGAGATCGAGGGGCGTCGGCTGCCGATCGTCGTCCTCATCGACGCAACCGCCTACGCCACCATCCGCATCCGCCTCGCGCAGAATGCTGTCGACGATACGAATGCCATGCTCCTCACCGGCTGGCTCATGCGGCAGAACCAGGACAGCCGCCTCATCAAGTTCTACCTCACCTCCGACACGACCATCCTCGCCGACGTCGTCGTCCCGCACAACCCCGAGGCATTCGATCCCGAGGTCATGGTGGCGGTCCTGCGCGTCTTCATCCGCGACATCACCAAACTCATGCCCGACCTCGCACTGCTCCTGCCCGAGGAGTGAGCCGCGCGTTTGACAAAACGCAGTGCATCTGCTATCATAGCAACCATCGCGGGCATAGTTCATCGGTAGAATGAAAGCTTCCCAAGCTTATATTCTACAGGTTGGAGCGAATCCCGTGGAGTAGCGGATACCAAGTCTTTGCAGGATTTTCTCAAAGGCCAAAAATGAAGTCCTTACACCTTATTTACACCTTATCGGACTTCCAAAAATTGCGGGCATAGTTCATCGGTAGAATGGCTGCTTCCCAAGCAGCAGAGGGCGGTTCGATTCCGCTTGCCCGCTCCATACGAGAAAGTGCAGAGCTGTCATTGCTGACAGCTCTTTTTGTTATGCAGGATATTTCATAATCAGCTCGAAGTATTTGATATATCGGTGATGGGTGAGTCGTTTACAAGGAAGGAGCCCCCTCATGAAAATAATACTTAAAGCATGGTGTTTAGCTATCCTCCTATTGTTTCCATGCATTATCGCCAATGCCGATCCTTATCCTGAAACAATGGACACCGGAAATTACGTGCTTGTTGATGCCGGTATGGGGGGAGGGCATTATGCAGATAGATCCTCTGTATCTGTACAAAGCTACGATCCTCCCAACTACCAAATTGCCATAAACATCGTTCATGTCCAATTCTCTGATGAATTTTGGCAGCAACACCGAACGTATATAGGTGGTCCGTATAAAATAAGAGGAATATCTACATTATATTTCCGCTATAACTGGGATAGAAAAGCCATCGCTTATCAAACAAAAAACGGATGGGTGGACTGGAACATAAATCGTGATTATTCTCACGCAGACGGAGATCCTTTAATTCCTTTGGCTGCCGAAGCCGCCTTTGTCTCTGCTTACAATATGCGCTTTTATAATGATACGATGGGCTACAGCCCCATCCTTAAACAACAACGCCGTGTAATTGAGGAAAGCTTCTATCGAACCTTGGGTATCTAGTCCCGCACATATTCGAAACTACTATAAAGGACAGCCAGGGCGGTTCGTTTTCGCCTGTCTGCTTCTTACGAGAAAAAGAGCTGTCATTGCCGACAGCTCTTTTTGTTATGCTCCCGCCAGAGCTCTCTTTTGGCAGTCCATACAAAGCATACAAAGCATACGATGGTATCTGCTCTTGGAAAATGCTCGCACCTTATCGGTCAGCTTTAAGCCGCACTTTTCACAATAGGACGCAGCATCCGCAGCGGGGCGTTTCTGCTTTAGCGGAATCGCAACGGTGCGGCTCTTTGCCGCTGTTTTGAGCAACGCAGTTTTCTGCGGACATACTCTCATCCGTGCGTCTGCCCCATGATCGTCGCCTATACTGATGGAGAGTGAATTTGATGCCCTACTGTCTGTGCCTTCATCACTGCCTTATGCTTATGATAATATATACGTCCATAGAGAGGCTCGTTCTACTTCAAAAATATCCTATATCCAAAACATTTTCTTCAATTAAATCCTCGTTTTCCATTTGTGAATAGATATGCTCAATAAAACGCTTAAAAAGGTCTATGGCGTATGGATTGTCTTCCAGATATTTAACATACGAATTTCGGTTTTTTTGACGTCCCGAGAATGTACTATATTCTTTGCGAATATTAGAGCTTATCCTTTTCGCCTTTCGCAAAATCAAAATTTCATCAATATCGGTTGTTGCTGTACTAATAGGGGTCATATCCAACCACTCACAGAGCAGAAAATATTTAGCACCTGTGACAGCTTGTTTTATATCGTGAGCTGTTGCCGATGCTTCTTGAAACATCGTTTTATCAAGGTTTGTTTTTAATTCGGCCAAAACGTAACCTAAATTTAGCCGTGCTGTTTCGCTTTCCTTAAAATCTGGTGAATAGGACGATTTTATATATAAGGTTCTTGTCATGGAAAAATCTTGATCCTTAGTTTTAATTTTTATTCCTCCACCAATCTCAGGAACACTAAGGCTAGAAGCAAAATATACAGAAGAAAATGTCGGTATTTGTGAACTAATCTTAATATCACATCTTCCGTATCTCTTTTCAATACATTTGCGCACAAATTTCGGCAAAAATTCTTCAATGACCGTGTTGTCTAATTTAAGTTGTCCCTTTTGTCTATAAAGAAAATCATCAGAACTATCAAAAACAATATCCACGTCTATATATAACTTATATTTATTCAGTTGACTGACCATTCTTTCAATAAGTTCATCAAGCGTTTCTGCATTTGTAGTATCTAATGCAACGACCCATTTATCATACTCTTCTAGTGCAACCCTAAGTCTTTCTTTGTCGGCACTAGGTGTTTTATTGTTTTCTATCGCCGCAATAATTTTCTCTCCATGAATACCACGCATTATATTATTTCCTCCGATGGCATAATATTATTGGCTTTTTCAATGGCTTCAAACAAAAGTGAAGTATTTTTATTTTCAAAAGGAAGATCTATCTTTTCTTCAAGCATTTTTAGTGCAACGCCTCTTGCTTTTTCAACTACCTCTTGCAAAGAATAGGAAACATGTCTGTTATTAGAGAAATGAAGAATATCTTCATATATCATTTGCCCGTATCTATTCTTGAAAACACGCTCCTGTCTTAATAGGAAATCAAACGAAAAGATCTCTATCCCAATATTATAAATCAGTTCACTATTGCAAAAGGAGTATCCCAAAATAGATGATTCACGTCCAACAACATAAATCATTCTTGCATTTTTTTTACAGACGCGACTTGCCTCTTGGAGCGAGAGAGCCATATCGATACAATATTGTATAACCGTCAAAAATCTGTTTCCACGATTTTTTCTATTAGAGCCAATTTCAGACCTTGCTATTGAAAGGACGTTATAGCCAAGTGTCTCAACTGAACGCCGATATTTTTGATGATAATTAAAAACATTTATATAGGGGGGAGATGTAATAAGTAAATCTGCACTATTGTCCATTAACTTCATATGGCGCGAATCACCGTGTTCTGCAATAATTGTCTTTCTGCTTATAGGTAATTGATGTATTATAGATTTTAGCAAATCCCATTTTTTCCATAGCAACTCCCTTGTTGTACCGTGATAAAATAAATCCATCAAAATAACCGTTGTGGACAATAGATTTTTATATGTATCTGAACTTGATAATTTGATTTCACTCAAAATGGTATTTATAATATTCGTATCGGTATCTATCGAAGAAAACAGACCTTCAATCCTAAGTGTTATTTCTTGCTGCTTTTCGTAGGATAAATTAGCAATTTCATAGGTTTTTGCCATAAAATATGCAGAAACATTGAGTTCTATGCCATAGACTTTAATGCCCTTTCTAGCACATTCCCCTAAAACTGTTCCAGAACCGAGAAAGGGGTCTACTACAAATGAATTTACATCGGCATATTTATCTAGCATCACTTCAATAAATTGTGGAGAAAATTGCCCATTCCATGCAAAGAGGTTTGAGCGTTTTTTTTCATCTATGTTTAGTTCAGCCTGAGAAATTTCTTCTCGGTTGATATCAATTTGAGAAAAACTCCTATTCAATGGCATTTCCCAACACCTACGTTTCTTAATTTATATAAAGGCATAAAATATCAATATCTATGCTAGTAAAGTTCTAAATACTTGTCAATAGGTCATCTATAAGAAAAGAAAAATTTCTTTAGGCGTTTTGTTGTAAATTCAAGCGACAAATAAACGAAAGACCAGCGCTCTAGAATCCTACCGAGCAAAAGATTCTAAATTGTTTTATATCCTTGTTTAAAATAGGCCTCAATCCCTTGTTCCTTGAGTTGCTGTAGGTTATGAGACATCTACCGTGTTTCTTGAGACATACGACTCCGATTTCGTGACAATCAACTGGGTTTTAGCAGCAAAAACATCTTGCATTATTGCCTTGGGGCTTGTCGCGTCTTGTATTATGATCTCTAATGCCCTCCGGATCGGTATCGGGAGGATATAGAATTCTTTGAAGCAATCCATGAAAAGGCAATCTGCATGACAACAGATTGCCTTTTATGATGCAAAACTTCACCCCGCCAGTGCCCTCTTTTGACAATCCATGCAAAGCATACGGTGGTATCTGCTCTTGGAGAATGCCCGCACCTTATCGGTCAGCTTTATGCCGCACTCCTCACAGTAAGATGCACCACCCACAGCGGGGCGTTCTTGCTTCAACGGAATTGTCACGGCACGGCTCTTTGCCGAAGTCTTGATTGGAGCGGCTTTCTTTGTAGGTTCAGCAGACGTATTTTCATCTGTCCGCGCATCTGCCTCGGGATCGTCGCCTGTGCTGATGGAGAGACTGAGCATATAGGCATACTTGATAGCGGCTGTCTGTGCCTTCATCACAGCCTTGTCGCCGCTGTCCTGCCCGCTGCCGATGCCCGTAATGAGCACACTCTCATCCGAATCACGGTCGATCAGCGTAATATTCACCTTCACCGTCGCAAGGTGCTCGATGTTGCCCTTTGCCGTCTTGACCTCCTCCAACCTGATAAGCTCAGGAATAACAAGCGAGGCAAGCCCCTGCTCCACCAGTGCAGCGTTCACTTTGCTCAGAACATCAGCACTCGTCGCGTAGGTATATCCGTGAAAGCTGTTTGTCCCATTTTTTGCGACATGACGGCACTCGCGCATGACCTCAATCATCTTTACCGCAATTTTCTTCATTACATATTCCTCCCAAAAGATTTCCCCTGTACCATACGCGGCACAGGGGATTCATCCATTACTGAATCTGAATGTTGTTGTACTCCATAAGCGTAATCCCCGGCAGGAGCACCCCCTGCCGCAGCGCATCTTTCAAGCCTTGCTTGTCCACCTTATCCGGCACAGGAATCAAATACGCTGGTGGAATGGCAGCCCCTTCATCAATGTGGATTTTCTGGCTTTTGCGCCAACCAATCGAAAACTCCCTATCCTGAATCTGCTCCCCGTGGAGGCAGTCGGACAAATACTGTTTGAGCCTGTCTGCCTTGCTCTTTGCTGCCGTTTTACGCGCCGCAAAGGTCTTTTCCTCCTCCTCGTAAGCACGCGCATCAGCGAGCAGATTCTTAATCCAACAGGCGATGTTGCGGATTTTCTGCCGCCGCTCCATCTGAAGCCCATGAAGCCGCTCCACATCAATGATTTCACCCGTTTTCAGATCAATGCAGGAAAGAATATCCTCCTGAATTTCATACAATGCACTCATATTTCCACTCCCGCCTATGCCACAGGACGCATCTCATCAAGATAAACGACCTGCTCACACGCTGCTCCTTCACGGGCACTGGTCTGAATTTCCTTCGGAAAATCAAGCGTCAAACCGCCCGCGATATTGCCGTAGTCAACATCCTCCATACGGAGCTCCTTCACGATATTGCGTAGCCCCTTCGACAAGACAAGCGTCTGCATAGGGCTAAGGGTCAATACCGTACGGTCAGAACCCGTTCCATTCGTCAGGCTCAGCACAATCGAACCTGATGATGTATAGACCTCCCCGCTCAGATCAGAGAACGCCAAACAGAAATGATGATAATGTGATATAAATCCTCCATTCATAAAAACAGCACCGCCCCACAAAGAGAACGGTGCTCATATCCTACTACGCCCGTGCCAAGCACTTTCGCAGAGGCGTGACATTATGTTCCCGTACCGCAATGCGCTGCGGCACAGGCAGGGCTAACAACTCTCCACCGATGCGCTCCAACTCTGTCGCACGCTCGTAGCTGTCTGCAAGTTTGCTCGCTGCCGTCACCGCATTGATAAGCCCATAACGGCTGTTATCCCCGCCCATAAAGAGCTGACGCAGGACATCACCGCGCTCATTCTGCGTGAGGAGGAAACGATCTGCCAGCTCCTCGACTGCCTGCACAGGATTATCCGCAAGCGGAATCTCCATCGCTTCACGCATCTTGTCTACGGTTACATGAAATTTCGCAGCATCCACGGCACAACGCACGGTGTCTTGCACCTTCATAAAGAATGCCTTATCATCCTGCGCTAGTGTTTCATCGGAGTAGAGTTCATAGGTGGCATCGTCCTCTGCCGCGACCTGTCGTCCTACATGATACTTCTTTTGTGCGAAGTCCTTGACGATCAGCCCATTCTTACAGACAAGGCGATAGATCAGCGGCTCAACCTTCAGACTGCCAAGCCCGACCTCGCTGTTGGACACGACAAAGCCTGCCTGCACAACATCGCCGACACCGACCTCGGCTTTCAGCTTCTTGTTGACGACCTTCAGATAGAGGTGCGATTCCGTGACCTCGCAGCTCATAATCGTCGCGTCCTTCATCTCCTGAATCACGGGCAGCACCGCCGTGCAGAGTTCCAGATTGTCCAGCCGCCGATAGCGGTCGGAGAGGAATGCCCGCACATTCCCATCCAGCACGCGAATCATCCGACGCTCGGGCGACTGTCGAAACCACCCGTTGACATTCTCATCGAGGAGTGTCGGATATTCCCTCTGCATCTTCTGATAGTAGCGGTAGGGGATTTGCAGACGCGCAGCGATCTGCTGGTGGGCAGTCTCACCAATCGTATACTCCTGCGTGTCATCGCCAAGAGCGATGAGGAAACGACCTCCCAGAGCGGACGAATCCATCGCAAGCGACCGCGTATCTGAGATAAAATCCTTCCGCGCCTCACGCTGACGTGTCAGCTCCTGGCCGAGTTCCTGTAACGTACGACCTTGCTTCATGTTGTATACCTCCTATAGAGACAGAAAATCCCCCATAGCCGTATTGGCTATGGGGGAAAGTAGCTATATGTATCTTTTACCAAGTGACGTTTTTATATTCGTCCGTCACCTCTTCGGTCATAATATATTTGAGTATCGCATTCACAATGGGCTTTGCGTCGTAATAAGATGGGCGATCACCAAAGGTCTCGTATTCCCATCCGCTCGCCGTGCGTGTAAAACGATATGTCAAAGGGCCATTATGCGAATTTGGAAATGTGCAGACAACGCCGCCAGCATTTCCATCATACCAACGTGAAGTTGTATCCGCCATGACGCCAACGCCCTTCCCTTGATAGATGTAGATCGAAGCTGCATCGGCACTTGTAGATGCGCCTGCAATCACAACCGCGACCACCAGTGCAAACACGATGGAGAGTACATTTTTCCCTTTGAACATTGAAATCACCCTATCCTTTCTCATAGATCAAGAAAAACCATACCCGTATACACGTTTCCATACATTACGGAAAATCACACCATACGGAGCATCCTCAATATACACAGGGTATTTACGCCAGTGATATTCTCCGTTGTCAAGAATTCCTACACGGACGACTGGTTGATTGTTCATAATATATTCGCCCCGCCATTGATACCATGCCGTTTCAGCTCCATTGCCCGTGGACTGAACAACGCGGAACTCAAGCCGATCTCGATCAATCACATAGAGGCTATGCTCATCATACGAGATTGTACGCCCTCGATACGAAAGATCTACGGCCTCAGCAACAATGTTGATGTTAATGCCAAATATCAGTGCAAACATCAACATTGTCAATGCCATGAACTTTTTCATCTTGCTCTCTCCTTTACTTTCACCAATGCGACCTCATCTCTCCTCGTATTAGATGCTAACTATGCCTACCTCCTCTCATACATCATAATAGTATATGATCACTTTCACAAAGACTAACAAAACAGGGAACTCTCACCCTCTGGGCGATCAACCTTCTGCTCTTTTTTCCATTTCAGATTCGTATTCCTCAAACGCTTTCTTGAAATACTCAACGGCACAGCTGACGAGTTTTGTATCAAATAGATCCTTCCTCCCTGCATATTTCTTCTCATCTATGGCCTAAGATATATATTCTCGCAGAACATCTCTCCCTCCAAGCAGCTCCTTGACCTGCCACGATTCGGAGATATTCGTCTTGCACCAAATCGCAAAGTGCTCACAGTTATTCATGAGGAGGTTATAGTTCCGTTCACCGAGACGGCTGTATGCGCGCTCGACAGTTTCTTCCGGTGAGAATAGATGGTACTGAGCAGACTTGAACATATCAAGCAAGTCTCGCATATCCGGCATAACGGACGAAACAATGTGCCGCCGCTTCTGAGGGTGCTTGTGATTTTCGGGGAACTCACAAACGAAATAACTTGTCTCCTCACCGAGAAAGTCCTGAAAAGATGCCTCTCGAATGGCAACATCTCCGCCGAAATCGCCGCCGTCGCCCGCGTAGTGAATCACGCGATCATCGCCGACATAGACGGCATAGTGCTCGTAGAAGCCACGATCGACACCGACAATATCGCCTTCGCGGATGCCTCGCCCAGATTTTTTCTGCGCATCCAACGCATCCAAAAACTCCTCTGCAATATCACCAATCCAGTCTCCCAACGTACGCACCTCCTTATACACGTTCAATCAGGTGATTTGCGACGAGAAGGCGCATCAACTCCTCCACGAGTGCCATATCCTTACTCGTTGCGACATGGCTGCCCAAATAGGTCAATCCTCGCTTGATTTCGGCAATGTCCTGCCGCGTTTTCCGAATCTCCGCATGGATACGCTCCATTGTCGCAATTTCTTCGGATTGTACCTGAACGATACCGTCGAGCACCTGGCCGAGAGCTTTCGTACTGCTTCGAGAGGCTTTTTCATAGGCTGCAATACTCTTTTCCAGAGCAGCAATACTCTCCTTGAGTGCCTCAGCGCGTAGCGCCTGTTCCTCATCCTGCTCGGATAAGCCCTGACTAATCGCAGAGAGCTCTGCTGTCAAATCCTCTTTATCCCCTTGCCCCATCAGACCGAACCATCTTGGTATTTTGCTGTTTGCGGCGGAGGCTGATTTCTTTCCCTTTGGCATAGTCCCTCCCGAAATCTCTCAAGCGGAGAGAAGCTGATCTGTCTTTTCCGTGACATACACCAGCTTCACTGGCACATACCGCTGACGGCTCGTCTCTGCTGTCTGTTCTAGCGTCTTGCTCTCCATTTGTGCAAATGTGCGCTGCATATTGCTCAAATTCCGCTCCTTCGCCTCCATATACTCATCCAGTGCATCACCAATCTCGTTTGCCTGTTCAACCAACGCTGTATGAACACGCTGCGCGAGGTTATCATTGGCTTCCCGAATGACGGATTTACAGAAATTACGGAGTTTATAGCGCTTGCTGTCACTGGCTGCGAGAGAGAGAATGCTGCGACACTCCGAATCATCAATTGAAACACGCTTTGCAACGACACCTGTGATTGCATCGGGAATCGCGTCGCAAAGCTCCTTGTGGCGACGACGGAGTGCCTTGATCTCCTGCTTGAAGTCCCGTTTGAGTTCCGCCCTAGCAGTGAGCAGTTCCATCGTTTCCTCGAAACGCTGCTGAACCAGGGTAAGGCAGTCGTTTTCCAGTTCTCGTGCAAAGCTTCGATACCTCTCGCTATAGTCGAGCAGAATCTCGTTGACATCGTTTACCTGACTGGTAGAAGAACTTTCATCCACGGGCTTTGAATCACCAAGCACATCCTCAAACCAATCTAACACTTCATCTATTTTTTCTTGAACTTTTTCTTTTACTTGTTCATACTTTTCCTTAATCCAGCCCCAAAGCCCCATATCTACACCTCCAATTCATTGGAGATACGTTCATAGAGAAACACTCTGCGCCGCGCCTGTGCAAGAAGGGCTTCATACTGTACTTTATTATCATCCCCCTCCTGCAAAGCGGAGAGTTCCGCATACTCCTGCATCAGCCGATTGATCTGCAATGTCATATCGTCAACATCCTCAGATAATCCCTCCTGCAAAAGTGTCATAGAGGAAAGCAGATGTCGTCGATAGTCCTCTGCGGTATCGTTTAGCACTGTCGCAATGAACTCCTGCAACATCTCGCTGCGACGTTCACCCGCAGGCATATTTAGGATGCGGCAGCAGGCAGGATTATCCAGAGAGATATAGCGCGACAGACGCTCCTCCCAGAATCTGCCGACACCATCGCGAATCTCGCGTATGATTTTGTTGAACTCACGCTGCGAATAGCGATATTTGTGCAGAACATCCTCGCGTGACTCGATACGCATCGTCAGTTCAGAGAGAAACGCGTCCACGGACGCATTGATTTCAGTGAGCGAATCGCGAAAGCCGGAGAGGATATTCTGCCGCATTCGATCTAATGCAACACTCGTCTGCTCTATATCCTGCGCAGTAGACCGCTCATTCACCACAGGTGTTTCATTGCCAATGCTCTTGATGAATTTCCAGATCGTTTTCACGCCCTCTATGATGATTGGAATTGGGATCGGAGGAAATGGTGCGGGTAATGTGGTTGGTATTGTTGTCGGCATGATTTTAGAACTATTTTTCAACATTCTGTCTCACCTCCAAATCAACGTGTTTTTACTTGTTTTTCGCTCAACGCCTTAATCGCGGCGATCAACTCCTCGGCGCGTTTCGTCGTTGCAAACTTGACAGAGGAGACCAGTTGTTCGAGGCTCTTCTTCTCTTCCTCGGCAGCCTTTACCTTTTCCTCATATTCTTCCTTTTTCTTGCGAATTTCATCCAAGCCCTTGTTGCTTGTGTCGATAATCTCCTGCTGCTCATCCCGCAGACGGCGCATCTGCTCTCCGATGTCCTCTTTATTCTGCTCATAGGCGGTGCAGATGTCGACAATCATCATTTTCTTGTATTTCGAGATGATCTCCGATTGCAGCTTGGTCTTTAGGAGGCTGATATTTGTACTTTCCTCAACCTCGTGGAACTTATCAGGAAGATTCTCCATACGAATTTTATACTTCAGCAGTGCACTCTCAAGGTCAAAAAAAGAATCATCTTCTTCGTTGATTTTATTCTCCTTGTAGGATTGCAGAGCACTGTAAAGCCATGCAGAGACCGGGATCAGCTTCTGCTGCGCAAGGTCTCTGCTGCCATAGCAGCCCTGCTCCTTGAGATACTTCAGCCATTCCTCATTCTGCTTCTCCCAGTCGCGTTGGGGGCGATTGAGCGTGTCAATCTGTGTTGCAATGACGTACACCTTTTCCGCGTTGCCGCGTGCGTTCTGGAATACGCGCAGAATGGTCTGAAGCTCGCCACCTGTAAGCGCATCCGAGCGCACACAGACGAGCACGGCATTGGCACGGCTGATATAGTCTCTGGTAATATTGGAGCGGTATTCCACGACATCATCCAAGCCCGGCGTATCGACCATGACAACACCATCGGGCAGGTCAAAGTCCTTCAGCCCGACAATCACTTCCTTAACAAAGTAATGAGTCGGGGACTTCGAGGATGTCCAACGTGCAATCTCAGTTTTCAGTTCTTCTCTCGTAGAGCAAACGGTCTTTTGGTTATCCTGTCCGAGCCAGTTTCCCTTTTCCTGATCTGCGTTGAGTGCGTTGTACTCCTCAACAAAGACCTTGGCGCGTGATTCCTCTGCGCTCTTCCAAAGGCTGTTCCACTCCTCGGCAGTATAGAACGACACTTCGACGTAATCCTCTTCGGCGCGACGGAACTTCGTGAGCGATGCCGTCTCAGGCGTCACCTCGGTCGAGGCAAGATCATTGCCAATGATCGCATTGATGAGTGTGGACTTGCCCGCCTTGATCGCACCGACGAGTGCAATATGATATTCCGGTGTTGCACAGCGCGTCAAAAAAGCGTCAAGATTACGCAATACACTCTTTTTGATATGCTCCTCTACATCGTTCTGTGTAAGCAGCCGCCTGATTTTCTCCATCTTCACAGCATATTTTCGTGCGGTCTCATCCCAAAGGAACGCCGTATCATCGAGAGGGGCATTCAGCAGTGCATCAATTTTTTCCTTCTGTGCAGCAAGTTCTTGTTCCATGTTCTCTCCTCCATACATTTCATCTCTCATAGAGATACCGCATCCTGCTAGTCCTCTGGTGTCATGCCGTTCTCCCACATCCGTTTCTCGTGTTCATCGAATGTCACGAGCATGGCGAGGTCAATATCAAGCCCCTGTGCAATATCGAGGAGTATGGATACGGAGACATTCTCGTTGTATTTCCCTCGTTCAATGCGGCTCAGAACGCTCCTGCTGATTCCAATCTTAGTGGCGAGATCTGTTTGACGCAGCCCGCGCAATGTGCGATGATAGGCAATCTTCGCCCCGATTTGCTTGAAAACGACAGCCTTGCAAATATCCATACGTCACCTCCTTGCAAGTCTCTTAATATAGTTTAATTATCTCATTTTTTTAGCGATAAAATGTTTCTAAATAAACCCATTAAACGCCTATATAAGAAATAATAAAAATGCAAAAATCCCTCATAAAATGTAAAAAATACATATAGCCCCGCAGGATAGTCCTGCGGGGCTTATATTGTCTTTGCTCAGCTTCTTCACCGCTCGCGGCGTACAACCTCTATCCCCCTATTGGTAAAATAGGATTTTGTCGGGAGTTCCTCGATGTGGAAGAAGAAATTCTTCCTCTGCGCAAACATATCTCCCGCGCGATCCTCCAGCGAGATGCCGCACTCTCTGCGGAGACCTTCGCGCACAAAACCCACTGCCTCCGACACGGCAGGGAATTTCTTCACACGCAACGCACCGATATAACACTCTGCTTTCGTGACGTTACCCCATTCCGAATAAATGCCTGCGCCCCTGTCATTGTATACGCCGTAGTATTTTCCCATGATTCAATTCTCCTCCTTATCTGCATTCCGCAGCTCATGCAAGTGCTGCGACAGAATCTGCGTGGTCTCTCGTCGCTGCGCATCCAGCGCGTGGAGATAGATGGATGTCGTGCGGATATTCGTATGTCCGAGCATGGTCTGTACCGTGGTAAGCGCCGCTCCATGATTCAGTGCATAGGTCGCAGCCATATGACGTAGCGAATGCACTGTAATCGGAGGCAAGCCATGTTCCTTGCTCAGACGCACCAGCCATGCGTAAAGGGAGCTTGCTGTCACTGGCACGATCTCCTCATTGCGCAGACGAATTGCGAGGAAAATATATTGATTCGGATTTTTGTAGTCCTTTGTCCGGAGATACTGCTCCTGCATCTCCTTGTGCTGGCGCAGGAGCTCAAGCACATGGTCATCCACAAACAGTGTACGCACGGATTCTGCCGTTTTCGGCTTCGAAATTTCGACGTGTCTGCCATCGATGTACTTTTGCGCCTTGCGGATATGAACGGACTTCTGCTCCCAATCAACATCATCCCACGTGAGTGCACTCACCTCTCCTTTGCGTGCGCCCGTCAGCAGAGACAGATAGAACATGGTCTTGTGCTTGATGTTCTTCGGCGAGTTCGGCAGCGTATCTATCACGCGCAGGAACTTCATCAGATCTGCCTCCTGCCAAATTGGATAGTGATGGTACTTCGGCTTCGGACGATCCTCTCGCGGTATATCATCGCACGGATTCTTGCTGAGAATTTTCCACTCCACTGCTTTGGCGAGTATGTGATTCAGCAACTTGAAATTCTTATGTACCATCGTATCTGAAAGCAGCTTCCCTCGCACTGACTTGCTTTTTCGCAGGGATTCGACAAAGGTCGTCACCATTCCAGCCGTAATTTTAGCAAGAGGAATCCCCGCAAATACATCCATCATCCGATCATGGAGAACGGAGTGCTGGGTCACACGGGTCGTCACCGCCATTCGATCATTGTGCCGTGCCTCCCAAATCCTAGCATACTCCTGAAACGTGATGTTCTTATGCGCCTCGTCCGTCTGTACCTCACGCTCCACCGCCCACACGAACTCATCCAATTTCTTTTCCGCAGCACGCTTTGAGGTCGCTTTTACACGCTTGGTTTTCCGAATCTGCTTGCCATTCGCATCGTATCCCATCGAGAGGCGAAGCTCCCACACGCCCTTGCCCCGATTGATGACTGAGCCTTTCATATCAATTCCTCCCAATAAAAAAGCCGCCGTACATTTGCTGTACAGCGGCAAAGCGCAATATTTGATTGTCTTACAGTTTCATCTTCGACCAGACAGGTTTGCTAAAGTTCGTCTCAGCCCACTTCTCAAGTTCCTCGCGAATGTAGAGATAGCTTTTCCCGAGCTTCTTCCCCGGCAAATATCCGTTGCGCGTCAGGCGCAGCACCTTCTGATAGTCGCACATTCCGTTGAAAAAGTCACACGACACCTGCTTCGCATCCATAAATGTTTGACTCATTTTCATACCGCACTCCTTTCTACTCTGTAGTTGCTATAAGAATCATTTATGATTTTTTAGATCTTTCATATGCGGTTATTTTAAGAAAAACCGCGAATCAGCGAGACGCCCTCCTGCTGCAAGATCTCATTGACACGCTGCTTCAACATTATCAATCGCGATCGATTTAAGTTCATGCGCAGCCCTGTCATATCGTCTATGTTGTTGGCAATAAAGTGTGCATGGATGTGCGGCGTATCTCGATGAACAGTCATCAGCACCTGATAATGCCCTTCAAAGCAGCCGATCATCTCCGCCACCTTACAGCCAATTGCATACATCTGCGCCGTCGAGCAATCGTCTGCCTCCTCCGGGGACAAAACATAATGAAAGTAGCCTTTGCCTTTCTCCTGCCCTGCATTTTCCTTAACCATCATCATTTCATCGAAGGTGTTCGTAATCGACACGTTCGCACCATACATGAGGTCATAGCTCGTTGCATAGGCTTTCTTTACATAGAGAATCTTCTCGAACAGTGTGTATGTCGAATTTCCCGTTCGATCATTTTCAACGCTGAAGATTGACAATTTCGCTCGCCTCCTTATCTCCCTGTCTGCGATACGCTGCTAGGTGCTGTTTGATCTCAAGCAAGTGCTTATCCACATCACAGAGCAACTCTGATACCTTGTTATTTGCCGCAGCCTTTTCGCCAAGGCGAGCAACCAGTTCCTCCACCTGCTCCAGCTTGGTGTTCGTATGGAGATAATTCGTATTCATGTCATCATGGAATCGGCTCAGCTCCTCTTGAATCGTTTTATCTCCTATGCGCGTTGATACGCGAAGTTCACCTTCTGCAAGTAACTCCCGTACGACCTGCGACGCATTTTTTCCGCTCAATGCTACCAACTGTTCCAGCTTCTCATTGGCTCTTTCATCCAACTTTACATTTCTCTGCTTCATACTCATAGTTTTCCTCCATTTCTGCGAACACTTTTGTTCGTCACCATAGAGTTATGCCCTGTGTAATTTTTGATTTTCGGTGGGTATAACCGTTTCTATCTTGGTATACTCTCCCGCTATACTCTCCTGCTGTTTTTCTAATGTCTCCTTGCATAGCATCGTCAAACATCCACTGACGAAGTGCATATAAAGCTGGTCGTCGAGGTGCAACTACGATAAGGTAATAACGCATGGTGTAGCAGACAGGATTTCGTTGCTCATTATTATGTATAAGATCAAATCATTTTTTACTGGGTTGTATTACTTGAGCCTCCTTGCCGCCATAGCAGACAGCTTTTCCTTCCGCGCTGTTATCATCTGTTCCATGCTTTTATTCGTCTCCGTATCAAAAATCAGATGATCCTCTTTTTACTCGATTTCATTTTCGCCATTTCTGCGCTTTTTTTGTCACTCACTATAAGGTTATGTCTTGTGTAAGTTTTGATTTGCGGGCTGTGTGTGCGAGACGTGTCTCTCACAGGTGCTGCTTATAGTGGCGACAGCAACGAGCTGCTACAGCCTTATATCGAGTGATACGATACACCGCGCATCCGACATACCCACATGGTGACACACACAATTTTCTGGGCTTTGGTTTAAGCATATCAAAGTACTCAAAAACGGAAAAATTTTTGGGGGCTTTTTTTGAATTTAGCGCTTGGAACAGAATATGCCTTGGAACATGGAATTTCCCACGCAATGAAAAAGGCGCTATCCCTTGTGCAGCAAAGAATAGCGCAATATTTTCTACGAGAAGAAGGACATTCCAGACAGATATCGAAATAATCTCTTGGAACGACCTTGGAACACGGCTGGAAATAGTGTGTTTTGTTCTCAAATGGAGGACTTTATCATGGACGAGATGGACAAGCGCATCATATTCAACCCGCTCCCTGACAGCAAGGAAGCTGAACTCAAAAAGAGCATGCCGCAACTATCGAGTATAGTGGATAAAATTGATGAATTACATACGAGATCTTATTCTTCTCATGTTTATAGCAAAAAAGAGAAACGGCAGCTTCGTATTATTATATATTATATGAAACTTGTGTCTGTTCCCGAAAATCAAACATACGAGTGGGCTCTGATCTATTATATACTCCCCAAACTATCAATCACCCCTTTTCATTTTGAGGGAAATATATTCTATGTGATACAGGGATTAGATGAGGCTCAAAGAACAACACTCCACCCAATTTTCTCAGAAGCTGACATTTATTCTTTTTTCAAAAGTTACTATTTCTCGACACTTCTACCTCCTCCTAATGAAAAACAACTTACCGCTATCTTATTTTGGCATCATAACAAGATCAACAACATTGCTGCCTATTATCAAGAAGCTTCACCTTTATACTCGTATCAGCTACAAGCACTTAGAACGCTTCCCTATGCTTTTACTTGGCACTATAAAGCAGAGCAACAAAGAAGCAACTCTCCTAGGCATACATCATATGTACAGATAGATTTTTCAAAGGAATATCAAACACTCTACAAGTTGCTCAAAGCCCCTAATCCTTTATTGCCATACGGCTTCACCCCATACAAATATGTAGCAAACCTCCTCAGCAATCTAACAACAACATTCAATGGAGAAATTTATAAACTCGGGAGAGCCCATGCTCTCCGATCAGAAAAGGGTAAAAGTAATATACGTGACCATCGTCATACTCTAAGTATACTGTGGGCGCTTTCAAACGGTAATCTCTCTGCACTATCTGCATTGCATAATATGTTTGCTACTGTTTATTTGGGACAACGATACGTTCAAGAAATGGTGGGCTCACGAAAAAACATAAGTGTCCTTCTTTGCAAGGATGTGAACTCTGTAGCTGAATTCATAAAATTGATCCTTGACTCATCCTTTATGTTTTCAAGTAAACCAACCCCAATAGATGTCCCCAGTCCTTTTAACCAAAAAAGATCTATTTATACAGAATACTCGGTGTCTGATTTATGCGGAAAGGTAAAAGCATCCAAACTGTTAAATGATGAAGTCACAGGACATATTGTCAATATCTCCATACAAAAAGGCAAAGAGGACATAGAGAAACTAAAGACATTTGCCCTCCAAAGAACACTTAAGCACGAAAACGACGACATATTCAAGGAATGCTCCCATTGCCCATGTATCCATTATATATACATCACAGAAGATGCTCCTATAGAATCTCCTAATATGGAAGTTATTGAGCTGATGGGTGACATAGCAGACAAAAGCTACGAGCTTTTGAATCTCGATGCTGCCGTCATCGTCCTGCTTTCGCTCTTTAACTTCTTCACGCCAACAGCCACGCCCAAAAATGAAGATTCCCTTCCCGATTACCTGTACAAGGGAGAAGAAGCGATCGTCCAAAAGTTTATCGAAGATTTGTTTGACGATACAACCTCTAAATTCACTGCTGGGGAACTTGAAAAAGCGATAAAGGACTGGCAGCTCGAAAATGAGGATGCTGACAATTTCAATTCAGATATCTCACACTCCGACAACGACGAGTCCCGCAAAAAAGTTGCTGAGAAAATTGGCATCTCAAAACTTCCCTATACAATAAGGGATGAGATAATAAGTGCCTTTGCACAATGGCAACAAAATCTGCCAGTTCCCATTCCAAATATAGATATTATTGACGTATTGAAAAAATTATATAATCCCTTGTTCTATGTCAAGTTCAAACCTGCTAAAAGCCGTATAACTCCTGATGCTCCTGAGAGAAATGTAAAAGTATTTCACGGTCTGGCGCTAAATGTGGATAAAATGACAGCAGAAATGCCCGTACATGATGACCAGCAGCGGCAGGAGGAGTTCTTTCGGTATTACGATGAGATGATTCAAAATTTCCAAAAACTCCAACCGCAAATTATCCAAGCCCTTAAAGCACTAGCCCCTACAGATTTTGATGAAAGCGACTAACGTATTTAGTGGAGCTTTCACTCAAACACTTTTTACACCTTATTTACACCTTATTGACGTAAAAACATCGGAAAATGGCGCATAAAAACCGAAAATGAGGCTCTCGGCAGCGTCCATTTTTCAAAAAGAAAAATCCTCGAAGCGCTTATGTAACAAGGGTTTCAAGGATTCTCCTTGGACGGGCATATCATCTTCTAAAATCCGGACGGCGACTTCCCAAGCTTTAGAGGTGGGTTCGATTCCCATTGCCCGCTCCATAGAGAATGCAGAGCTGTCAGAAATGACAGCTCTTTTTTAAATCAGGGATGCTCGGAAAGGGGACCGCGATGATAAAGCAAAGGAAACCGCTGCGGATCTGGGCCGCCCTCGCCCTCCTCTGCGGCGCCCTCCTCTCCGGCTGCACGTCGACGCTGGCGACAGAGGGCAGCGATCCGTACACGCCGGATGATGTGATCGCGATGACGGAGAAGGCGTTTTCCTCCTGCAGGCCGCGCCTCGTTCTCGTGGAGACGCAGGTCGAGAAGGAAAAGCCGTTTGAGCGGCGCATCTACACGCTGCGCGATACGGCGAATGATTTCATCTTTTCCGCGCATGCCGTCGTCCGCAGGCCCGAGCTCCCGCGGCCAGGCGCGGAGCGGGACACGGACGCACTCTTCGCCTATGCCGAGGGCTACGCCGCACATCTGAATGCAGAGATCGGACAGATGACGGCAGCGTACGGCTTTCGCACCGCGCGTGCCGAGGAGGCGGAGGCACTGATTCATTCGGGGGCGAAACGCAAACATCTCGAGCGGGAGGTGCCGCTGTTTGACGAGGGGAACTTTATCTTCGTCACGGACGGCGCACAGGGCGCGGATATGGCAGCGGTCTGCAGGAACCTCCACGCGCTCTACCGTCCAAACGGGGACGGTGCGGTCCTCTCCGCACTGTACGGGCGCAAGATCACATTCTACTATCTGCCGCCGAACGAACCGGATCTGACGCAGGCGGTCTTCGCCGCGTTCTTCACGCTGAAGGGACCGAACGACTGGGCTGCAACGCTCGCCGATAATCCCGGCTCCTCATCGAGCGAAACGAATCCCGCTGTGATGGAGAAGAATCTCGCACACTACTTCGACACATGCCTCCGCAGTGCGCAGGATCAGGCGGCGCAGAGACGTGCAGCCGCTGCGAAATAAAGAGTCCGCGGGCGTTTTCTCCCGGCGTTCAAAGAGCTCCGCCGTCAGCCGCGGGGCTCTTTTGGCACTTGTGAGGTCTCGAAAGCGTCGTGTGCGGTACTGCCCCCATCGGCTCGTGAATAATTCCTTTGATTGCCTTTTTTACATTTCGGTATATGATAGAGGTGCTAAATTATACGAATATCCAGAAAGGAGCAATTTCAATGAAAATGTTCTCTCCGATCCGTATGATCACTGCCGTATTCTTCCTCATCGGCGCCGCCCTCGGTGCGCCGGCCCCGGTATCGGACGCGGGGCTCTCCGTCGGGCAGACGGCGTATGCTGCGCAGGTGTCTGCGAAAGAGCAGAGTCCCTCCTACTGGCAGATGTACTACAACTTCGCCCCGCCGACGGATGAGTTTATCGCGGGTCTCGCCGCCGCAGCAGCATCCAGTACAAGCTCCCCGACCGCATCACGAATCTGATGGAGTCCTCCCTGCTGCGCGAGGTGGACTTGGCCGAGGAGAATGAAGCCGCATAATCCACGCACGTCGTAGAGCAAACTTTTCGATTACACTTTCTTCTTGTATTCTCCCCTCCCTGTTTCTATAATGCAGGTAAGTATCTGCAGACGGGGAGGTTTTTCTATGAGAGTTCCAATGCGTCAATATATGGCGCTGCTCGGCATTACGATTGCCGCATTTATCTTTAACACATCCGAGTTCATACCGATCGCCCTGCTCATCGATATCTCGGAGTCGTTCTCCATGACGGAGGCGGCGGCGGGGCAGATGATCACGATCTATGCATGGGTGGTCGCTCTGCTCTCGCTGCCGCTCATGCTGCTGACCTGCCGCATGGAGCTGAAAAGGCTCCTGCTCCTGATGGTTGCGCTCTTTGGCATCGGACAGCTCGTCTCGGGACTCGCGTCGAGCTATGATATGCTGCTCGGCGCACGCATCATCGTCGCCTGTGCGCACTCGATTTTCTGGTCGATTGCCGCACCGCTTGCAACGCGTCTCGTGACGCGCGAGCATCGCCCGATGGCACTCAGCATGATCGTGACGGGCAGCTCCGTCGCGACGATTGTCGGGCTGCCGCTCGGGCGTGTGATCGGTCTCGCGGCGGGGTGGCGCATGACGTTCCTGCTGCTCGCCGTGGTTGCCGCCATCGCGTTTGTCTACCTCGCGCTTCTCCTGCCGAAACGCGCACCGGGAGAGGGATTCACCATCGGCGAACTGCCGTCGCTCGTCCGCCAGCCGGCGCTTGCATGCATTTACATCATGACGGCACTCTTTGCAACGGCGTACTTCACGATGTACAGCTACATCGAGCCGTTCCTGCACAATGTCGCGGCGTTCTCGCCCGATCTTATTACGGCGGCACTCATGCTGCTCGGGGTCAGCGGCATCCTCGCGAGCCTCGTTTTCTCCAGGATGTATGGAAAGCGCCGCTTTTTCCTGCTGCGCTGGTGTCTCGTGGGAGTCGCGGTCATGCTCTTCCTCTGGCAGGCGGCATCCATCTCCGTCGGCACGATGATCGTGCTCACGATGCTGCTCGGGATCCTCGCAACGCTCTACAACACGATGTTCCAGGCGGAGGTTCTCGCAACGGTCCCGCGCGACGCATCGACCGTTGCGACGGCGATCTACTCGGGTATCTTCAACCTCGGCATCGGCAGCGGAACGTACATCGGCGGGCTCGCGGCAGGGGACGGCCACCTCGCCTACATCGGCTACATCGGAGCGGCGATTGCCGGTATCGCCGCCCTGCTCTGCCGCTGCGTCTATGTGAGTGCCGTGCAGCCGAGATAACCTCATACACGCAAAACCCCCGTCGCATTCGGAGCATACCGAAAACGCGGCGGGGGTTTTTCGAGGGAAATATAAGAAAAGCGCTGATATATTCAGCCACACCATCTTGGCACATCTTTTCCGCCCTCTCTTTGTCGACAAATCTTCCACATAGCTCTTCCTATGCGTCAGGTTTGTCTCCTCGATAGGACAAAATCTGCACCAACCTGGAGCCTATCTTATCAACGATTTCTCAGCTCCGATACTTGCTCAGCATGATGTACTCCATGCAGTTGCGGACGACGAGATATTCCTCGCCGTCAATGGCATAGTTCCCACTATCGGAATATCGATCGTCATCGTTGATAATACTATGACCACCAAGAAATGATGAAGCTTTCTCATGTAAAATCCTCCTCACAGCTTACACAAATTTGCCGTGCATGGCGTACATCCCCATTCTCCATTATAACACAGCACCCAACAACTCTGCGGCGCACATCACGTCATCACGCGGTTGAGCAGCGTCTGGAAATCATTCACATGCTCGTAGATAACGCAATCACTATGCAGTTTTTCAAACAGCTTCTTTGCACACGCTATTTTTGCCTCCTCAATCGGACGAAGCTGGAGCGAGGAGAGCGTTCCCTTCGTCTCCGCGACGAAGTAGATATGCCGCACCTTCCCCTCGCGAAACACAATCGCCCAGTCCGGCGCATAACTTCCGACCGGCGTTGGGATGGCGAACCCGCGCGGCAGCTTCGCATAGATCAGCACCTCGTCCCCGCCATCAAGATCCTGGGCAAATTTCCTCTCCACATTGCCGTCTGTGAACACATAGTTCTGAATCGCCTTCTCCGCCTCGTATGCCTCGGTGTAGGGGCGCTTCTCCGTCGCAAAGATACTCGCATCGTAGCTGCCCTCGATCATATTGTACTCGATGTGATCGACGATGCGTGTCGCTTTCTGCTCGAGGATGAGCCGCGTCACTGTTCGGATAAACTCCTCAGGATTGTAGCGGTAGCCTGCAAACACCTCGGCCTTAATCCCCCGCAAAATCTCCGCGACCGTGCGCCGCGTGAGCGTCGTCCCCGCCGCAATACGCCCGATCAGATCATACGTCACCGCAGACCCCTGTGCGCGTTTCAGCGTGCTCGTCCGACTCTTGGCGTAGGCAAAGCTCGTGCCGTCCGCAACCATGCCCACATCCAGATCCGTCTGCTGACTGCCATAGGTGATCGTGTATTGGAGACGGCTGACACGCAGCTCGGCATTGATATGGTCGATAGCCGCCCGTACGAGTTGTCTCGTGTCAAAGGAGACCATATAGGCGTACTTGTGGTTAATCCTCTTCCAGAGTTCCTGAAATTCTTTCTGATAAAATCGCTCGTTCAGCTTATTCTCCGGTGTCTTCGTCGCCCCCGCATCCGAAATCATCGTGCGCAGCACACTCTCGTCATAGATTGCCTGCACGAGGCGATGGACCCCCTCCGTCATGGGCATGAGAGCCTCAGGCAGAGGCTCGAGCGTCCCCGCTGCAAGTGCCGTGCGATAGTCCTCCGTCACATGGTCATCATCGTCGATGTAGTCATGACGCAGGAGGTATTTATAGATGGCACGCGCCTGCGTTTTATCAAGCTGAACCACAGAACCATCCGCTGTCTCCACCGTCTTTCCGGCAAAGTAGGCCTCCGTCGCCGCCTTCGGACGATCGTACAGCTCCGCCTCCATCTGCTTTTGCAGATCGCCGACGAACCCCGCATAGCTCTCGCTCGCGATCACCGTCAGCACATTCACCTCATGCACCGCATCCCCAAGCAGTGCCCGATCCATCCGCTGTCCCGCCTGATCGACCGCGAGACGTAGGCCTCTGCCCACTTCCTGCCGCTTCGCCGTCACACTCGCCGCGTGCTTGAGCGTACAGATCTGGAACACATTCGGATTGTCCCAGCCCTCGCGCAGCGCCGAGTGGGAGAAAATCACACGCGTTGGTTCATCGAACGAGAGCAGCCGCTCCTTATCCTTCAGGATCAGATCATACGCCGAAATATCGTCCGACAGATCCGAGCCGCGTCTGAGACTGCTGTCCACCGCGTGCCCCGTCTTCTTGTCAATGCTGAAATAGCCCGCGTGTACCTTCTCTACAGGCACATCATCCAGATATTTCATATATGCAGGATCAAAAATGTCGCGGTTTTCGTTCATCACCGCGTGGTACTCCTCCTCGAAGATCCGCCCGTACTCCCCGAGCACGGCATTTCCGTCTGCATCATACTGACGGTACTTCGCCACCTCGTCGATGAAGAACAGCGAGAGGGTCTTGATCCCACGTCGGTAGAGCCGCTGCTCCTTCTCAAAATGCGAGACAATCGTCTCACGGATCTGCACCCGCCGGAGATCCGCTTCCGATACATCCCCCTGCACATCCCCCGTATGGAGCACAGTTCCGTTCAGGAAAAGGACCGTCCCCGCAGCGGCATCAATCGCCTCCACTACATAGCCCTCGTACTGCGCCATCCCGCCCGAGAGATGGCAGAGGTTGTCCCCTGTAGAGACAATATGCAGCTCACGCTTCACCCCGCCCTTATATGCCACCTCGAACTCGATCCGCGCACGCGGCGGAACTTTGGGCGAGAGTACGATCTCCGCGAGATAGAGATAGCGCCCCGTCCCCGGCAGATTCTTCACCTCGAACCCCTTCACCTCGATCTTCTTCACAAGGCGCGCATTGTAGGCATCCACCGCATCCAGCACATAGACAAGATTGTGTCGCTCCGCGTGCGTCGCCGAATAGTTCAGCGTAAAGAGAGGGGCGAACTGCGCGAGCGCCTTCTGCGTCACCGAGTCCTTCTTTCCCATCTTCTGCGGCTCATCGAGAATGAGGATCGGACGATTCGCCGCGATCACATCGATCGGACGGCGCGAGCCGAACGCATCGCGCTTCGAGTAGATGATGCGCGCCTCCTTGTTCCCGCCGCGCCCCTCAATCGACTTCTCCTCGTTCAGCGAGGCAGCAAACGCCTGCGTGTTGATGATCATCACCGAGAGACCCGCATCGGCAGAGAATGCATCCAGCTGATTCAGATTCGCACTGTTATAGACGAAGAACCGGGCCTTCTTCCCATAGTGCTCCATGAAATGCTCCGCCGTCATCTCGAAGGACTTCTTCACGCCCTCGCGGATCGCAATGCTCGGCACCACCACGATGAACTTGCTCCAGCCATAGCGGCGGTTCAGCTCAAACATCGTCTTGATATAGACATACGTCTTGCCCGTCCCCGTCTCCATCTCCACATCCAGCGCGCACGCGCCGAGCGGTGCAGAGAGTGTATCAGACAGATGGAGATTGCGTGCGCTCTGCACACTGCGAATATTCGCGAGCAGCTGCTCCTTCGTCAGATGCACCTCCTCATTGCGAAAACCATCGTCCGCCTCCGCCGTGAGAAGGGGTGCATTCGTATAGCTCTCCTGCACGGACAGCAGATTCCCCTGTGCCGCGCCCGTCCCCACATCACGCAGATACGTTGTGCGTGCAGCATACGGCTGCCCGTCGAACACGCCGACAACCGCCTCCACCGCATCCGTCTGATACGGCTGCACCGTAAAGTGAAATTTCATCATTCCTCTCCTCTGAGTTCCGGCAGGATAAACCGATCAAAATCACTCTCATAAACGCGATCCTGAATAATGCGATATTTTTCGAACTCCGTCTCAGCATGAAGTTTCGCTTTCTCCGTGCTAATTTTCCCCGCACCCATGAGGATCTTGTTGCCGTTAAACTCCAGAAAGCCATCCAACCGCTTCGCCCAGTCCTCCATGCTCATTGGGATCTTTCGTTCCGCCTGCATCTCTGCATAGTCGAGATAGAGCGAGACAATCCGCTCCAAATAACGCATCTCCTCATCGCTCAGATAGTTCTTTGCGAGCGCAACATCCGCTTTGACAATCTTCCCATGCGGGGCGCTCCCCCATGAGGTCAGCCCCATATGTTCCTTGCCGGCATCTGCCCGCTCGTAGATCAGCTCGGCTGCTGTATGCCGATGTACGGCGAAGTGCATCTTATTCTGCACCGTCTGAAAGAACAGCCGCGTCGTTGCAGCATCCTTATCATAGTCAAATGCTGTCGCGTAGAGATCCGTCACCTTTTGATAGAATTTACGCTCCGAGAGGCGTATCTCACGGATGTACTGCAGCTGCCGCTCAAAATACGCATCCGTGAACATGTGCCCCTTCTTCAGCCGCTCCTTGTCCATGGTCCAGCCTTGGATCGTATAGTCCTTGACAATCTGCCCCGCCCACTTGCGAAACTGGGCTGCGCGAGGGCTGCCCACCTTGAATCCGACCGCAATGATCACCTGGAGATTATAGTGCGTCACCGTACGGCGTACTTCGCGCGCCCCCTCTGTTTGAACTATCCGGATTTTCCGGATAGTTGCCGATTCGGTTAATTCGCCGTCTGAATAAATTCCCTTAATATGCTCGTTGACGGTACGCACATCAACAGCATACAGCTCTGCCATCATGCGCTGTGACAGCCAGATATTCTCATCCTCATAGCGCATCTCGAAACGCTCGTCGCTCTCACCCGCAGCGGCAACGAACGTGAGGTATGTCGCAGCCGAACTCTGTGCCGGCGACGCGAATTTCTTCTGATCCTTTGCCATCTCAGAGCACCTTTCGCACCGTTGCGGGGCTGTACGCCGCAAAGAGCTGGTCGAAATTCGTCAGCGCACTGTCGTCCGCCATCGAGGCATCACGAAACACTGCGTAGGAGGGCTTTCGCTTTGCAATTGCCGTGACCGTCTCGTCCGTCACAGCGCGGTCGAAACACGCGAGGAGGAAGCCGTCCGCGACGTTAAAGACGCGTTTCCCCGCGATCTCCTCCACCGTAATCGACGCCGAGAGCAGGATACCGAGATCCAGCATCGTCTGAAAGAGCAGATCCTCCGGCGTACGATCCGCCTTTACATTGTCCACCTGCGCGAAAAGCCCGTCCTGCGTCACCGCATCGGGCGCATAGTAGACATCGGTCATATTGCTCGTATCGAGCCGCAGACAGCGAAATCCGAGGTCAAGCCCTGCCGCCTTCTCGCACGCCGCAGCCGCAATCTTCGCCCCCGCACGGCGGATGCGTTCCTTGCCAATCTCGCAGATATTCCGATAACCTGCACGATATGCCGTACCGCCCTCGTCCGTCGCCTCGGGCAGCTGCACCATGATGAATTTACGATGACCACCATCCTCGGCGTTCAGCTGCATCACCGCGTGGGCGGTGGTGGCAGAGCCGGAGAAAAAGTCAAGGATGAGGGCGTCTTTGTCGACAAAGCCTAACATACGCTTTATCGTTTCCGTTAATTTCGCTGTTTCAAACACCTTTGTATCAAACAGCTGGTTTATCTCATGAGAACTCCCCACCAGTAAATCCATCCATGAATTATTTAATACCACGCTATCCGTTGGTGCAATATAATGCTCCGCTTTTCCTGTAGCTGATTGCCTGAGCAAATCTATGTCTTCACCTTGTTTGGCATACCATTCATCTACAATTTCAGTAGTCACAGGAACGTTCTCTTCTTGCCCCGTTTCCGCAAGCATTCGTTGATAGTTTTTTATAGCCTGATAACTTCGTTCCTTGCTCCACCGCCATTGTCCCTGTTCAGGCGTATGTCCAAACAGTTCATAGCGCATGGTCGGTCGATCTGTCCCACGCCAGTGATTATTCCATGCCCCTGCTCTCTTTTCATCCAGTGCTCTCATTTGTTTTGGAAAACGATATTCACTATTTCGCGTATATAACAGGATATACTCTACGCCCTGTCCCAATTTATCCCACGATTCAAATTGTGCTTGCAAAGATTTTGCACCGCGCCGAATCGTTATTTGATTGCGAAAGTTAGCTTCACCAAAAACCTCATCACAGACTTTTCGCAAATTATCCAGTTCCTCATCACCAATACTGATGAAGATAATGCCATCATCCGCGAGCAAAGACTTCGCCACACGCAGACGCGGATAGATCATATTCAGCCAGTCCGTATGGAAGCGTCCGTTGCTCTCGTTGTTCGCGCGGAAATCATACGTCTGATTCCCGTATTCATCGTAGACCATACTCGCCGCAACGAACTCCCCATCCGCCATCGCAAAAGCATCATCGTACACAAAGGCATCATTCCCGGTATTGTACGGCGGATCGATATAGATCATCTTCACCTTGCCGAGATACGTCTCTTGGAGCAGCTTCAGCACATCGAGATTATCTCCCTCAATGTAGAGATTCTCGCTGTCGAACGCACCCGCCGTGCCGTCCCGCCCGACACTGTCCGCCATGACGGGGCGCAGCGTCATCGCAATCGGCGCATTCGCCGCGAGGATCGCCTGCCGCTTGTCCGGCCATGTGAACGCATAGCGCTCCTCACGCCCCTCCACGATCTCACGGGAAAGTTCCTGCCGCAGCACATCAAAGTCAATCGCCTGCACGGCCTTCCCATCCCGCATGACCTCCGTCAGCGCATGCGGGAACAGCCGCCCCACCGCCTCCACATTCCACGCCACGTTATCCCTGCTGTGCATCTTTAGCTTATCCATATATTCAGGTCTCCTCTTTCATCTTCATCATCATGTTATAGTGCGCAACGTGTCCAATATTATCAAACACTTTTTTGAATACAACAAGGTTTCGCTCGATTGCATCTGACATCGGTGGAGTATAGCAGAGGTTATCCATATCCATATTGCTGTGAGAACCATCATTTAGCCAAGAAACTAGCACCCTTGCAATAAGACGATCATTCCCCTCAAACTGCAAAGGGAATTGATCGAGTGGAATCTCACCGTAAAAAGTAAAATAATACTCCAATATTCTTCTCATTGTATTTTGTAAGGAGGTTTGTTCTGCTGAGGCAGGAGTTTTTTTAGCTTTTCTGACAGCTTCCCATAATTCCTCATATGTAGATTTGATTGGATTATTCATATATTTAGTAATCGATGATACGCCATTTGTTTTTCGTACGACCCAAAAACGACTTCTTCCTTGTGTTCCTGTAGGCAGTCCTCGAGAGAAAGAAACTTCTTTGTGAAAATAAAGATTATGTGTAGCAACAAACAGCTGATGTATACTGCTATTATTTTGTGACATATCCCAAATTAGACTGCGTATGAGTGTCGAAACAATAAACAAAACATCACTGTCCATACTGGATACTGGATCGTCAATGACAACAATTTGAGACGGAACACGTCCCGTACTTTCCTTGCTTCCCTTTAATAGCGCATAGAAATATAAAAAGGCAACGAAATTACGCTCGCCCTCGCTCAATGTTTTTTCAGCTGCGTTGCCATTCTCTCGTATAATTTTATAGCTATGCTCATCGTTACCAAGATCAAGCCGAAATCCTGTAAAGCCAAATTTTTCCAACCATTGGTTGATCTGGTTCTTCATTGGAGTGACGCTAGTCAACTTTGATTGTAACATGCTTAATTCCGTTTTTTCTCGTTGAATTTCTTCTGTACGAGCTTTATTTTGTTGCTGTAAATCCGAAAGTTCCTTCTCACGCTTCTGATATTCCGTATTATATTCATCAATCTCAGATTTAAGCGTATGAGCAACATATCGCCAAATTTCCCTTTTTAGTTTTTCTTTCTCATCTGTGAGATTAGTAACCATTGTATTATGCTGCTTAATCTCTTTGTTCGCTGTTGTAATAAACTCCGCTATCTTTTCAGGAATTTCCCGATAGTTCTCAAGCTTAATAGGATTGCTCGGTGTTCTCTTTTTATCTTCCAGTTTTTTATAATTTGACTTGAAAATTTCTACTAAAATTGTCGCTAATTGCTTTAATTCATCATTGTTAATTTTATCACTACTTCGTTTAAGTATGTCATTTATTTGTTCTTCTAGTCGATCTGATTCATTCTGATAGTTGTTTTTTATGGTATCTATTGTAAGCAAATCGGCACTATAAGTTTGATCAAAATATTCTTCTACTTGGTCGCGAAAGCTTTCTTGTAATGGTTGTTGACAAAAAGGGCACAGTCCATCACTGTCATTCAGATATTTTGTCCCGGATTGAACCCAATCACTGTTTCCTAACTTCTTTATCAGAGCACCAATATCCACATCTTCTTTACCAATAACCTTCTTGGATAGTATTTGCTCATCGCTCATTTTCTCTATAAGCGAAAAATTTACTGTGGGAATTTCTTCTAATACCTCATGATTTCCGATGAATACGATGGCAGCTCTTTTCTCTAATTCATCATATTTACCTGATGTAACTTTATTCTTTTTGCATTGGTCAAGAACCATTTCAAAAAAATTCGTTTTACTATTTAGATATCCCACCAGACCATCTCTAATGGAGCCCGTTCTAAAAGATTTTGTTTCCTCCCAAATTTTATTGATATAGCTTTCCCGAAACGAGGTTAGTTCTGTTGCTTTTCCGCTTTTACCATCTTCCCCTGAAATCATTATTTCTGTTTTTCTTTTCTCATCCTCCAGTTCCTTCAGTTTTTCCTCAAGCTCTTTTATCTTTTGTTTGGTGTCACTCTCCTCCTTCCCTAAAGTGAAAATTCCGCGCATTCCAGTTTCGGGAACGAAATTTTCCTCAACAAAATCCGAGTTATATACACGCCGTTCTATTTCTATATTTCCCGTCCATGAAATATCACAAGAAGAATAATTCTCCGGCTTCTCCAAAACTCGGCTGATTGTCGTTTTTCCAGAGCCATTGGAACCAAAGATAAAATTTAGCTTCCCCAAATCCTCCATAACATGCTCTGAATCGTCAAATGTAGCAACATCTTTGATCACAATACGCTCAATCATTGGCTCGTTCTCCTTTAAAGGCTCCCTACATTATTGATTTAGCAGCTGCATGAGATTCTTTAATTGTCCCACAAACTCAAACTTCCTCTTTGGCTGTTTCTCCCGCCGGATCTTCGCCTCGAGCGCGGCAATCTGCTTTTCGATCCGCTCTCTGCGTCCCTGCTCCGCGACACTCTCTCGCAGAGTCGATGTGCGTACATCCCCGAGTGCCTCGCCCGCAATCCGGCGGACGAGGTTCTCATAGACGGCATCCATCGACAGTCCCTCAAGCCGCAGGACGACCTCTCCCACAGGCATCCAGTCCGTATGGTAGTACCGCTCCACCCGCACGCCTGCGCTCTTTGCGTCGGGCATTTCTTTGTAGGCAACAGCAAGGCGCATCCGATCCTCCCACACGAGGACAAAGAGGATATGATACGGGATCGCGCAGTCAATGAGGCGCAGAACAGCCTCATCAACCTGCCCATCATGTAGCGTCAGCTCGAATACCTCGAGCTCCTGCACCTCCTTCCCTGCGGCGAGGTTCAGAACCTCCGGCGCAATCTTGTTGCGCCAGTGGATGGATGCGATCTGTGCGCTAAACGCCTTTTTGAGCGCAGGACTAGGCTCGCATTTGCCATAGATTTTCTGTTTTGGAATTCTCCGATTGAGTTCCGTAGAGGCCGACAGTCCGAGCATGTTCGCCTCCTATCTACCGCACGACGAGGAAGCAGATGAGCTCAAAGTCGTCGAGCCCCGCAACATCGTTTCGCAGGGCGCTTGTTCCGCCCGCAGAGAAGAGGCTGTCGATGTCACTCTCCTCCTTTACGTCGATGATGGAGCGGATTGCATCGTTCAGCAGTGCAGAGACGGCGCGCATATCGCGCCCGTCGTCAGTCTCTCGGTTAAACGGCTCGTATGCCGCCCGGATCGGCTCCATCTTCCCGCGGCAGAGGAGGCGGATATCGTCGAGCATCTTCTTTGGACTCTGATAATCGCAGAGTATTGTCCCATCCTGCCCGATGTAGACCATATAGAATGGGTGAATGCGGTTGCGCGTATCAACGCCCAGGCTGCTGCGGATGTTCTTCAGGACGAAGATGACGCCTGTGCCGAGCTCATCCGTGGCAGGAACGACAGCGTGCAGCCCGCGCGGCTTCTTGTCCATATCGCCGTGATCCTTCAGATATGCAAGCAGGTCGAGGCGGAATTCGTTGAGTCCGAGGTCCATGATGGAGATGCCGTCGCTCATATCCTCGATGTCGACAACCTCCTCCTGCAGGCGCTGCAGCTGCATCTTGCGATACTCAAGATCGCCCTTCTCCTCGGCGTTGATGAGGTCGTCGTCGCCCGTAGCGGTCATGATACTGATCCGCATACGCGTCTCGACGCGCGCCTTGAGGTTGATGTAGTCGTCGAGGGTCAAATCCGGCCAGAAGTTCACGAGCTGTATGCACGCATTTCGACTGCCGATGCGGTCGATGCGCCCAAACCGCTGGATGATGCGCACGGGGTTCCAGTGGATGTCGTAGTTGACCATGTAGTCGCAGTCCTGCAGGTTCTGCCCCTCGGAGATGCAGTCGGTCGCGATCAGGACGGTGATGTCCGCCGCGCTGCCCGGCATGAGTACGTCCCGTCCCTTCGAGATGGGAGAGAAGCAGGTCAGCACGTTGTTGAGCGTCGCGCGAAAGCCCGCGATCGTCGTGCGCCCGTCGATGGAGCCGGTGATGAGTGCCGTATCGCAGCCGTATGTTTCCTTGAGATACGTGCTGACGTGCTCATAGAGGTACTCCGCTGTATCAGAAAATGCCGAAAAGACGAGAACACGGCGGTTTCCTTCGTTGATGGGGTGCTCGATCTTGTCCGCGATGAGGCGCAGAAGTTCCTGCAGCTTCGTATCGTGTGCAGGGGTGATGTCCGCCACCATTTTCGTGAGGACGGCTAGTATTTCGCTGTCCTTTGTCAGTTCCCTCCGCCATGATTTCCAGTCCATGTCTGCCAGATCGACGGGTACCTTTTTGCCGACGGAAAAGAGTTCGGTATTCTCATCGTCCATATCGAGGTCGGGCGTCTCCATCTCATACAGAGGGAGCTCCGCACGACCGGACTGCTCGAAGCGGTTGATCTCAGTGATCGCAGCATCGATGCCCGCCTTGATTTTGCCTAGGGTCAGACGGAACGAGTGGACAGAGCTCTCGAGACGCTTGAGCAGGTTGATGCTCATGAGCCGCTGCATACCGCGCTCGCGACCTGTCTGCGTCAGGTTCTCTCCCTTGTTGTGCGTGAGATCCTTGTATTTGTCCAACTTGCTCGGATGGATGTAGTTCGACGGTGTATAGATGCAGAGCGTGAGCTGCATGAGCTGCTCGTAGATCTCACGGTAGTTGATTGCGCCCGCACGATCCGTGAGCTGCGGTCGACGGGAGATGGGTTTCAGGCGTGCGGGGAATTTGCCAATGGCGTTCGTGTCATAATATTTCTCGATGTGTCTGCGCGAGCGTGCGATGGTAACGCTGTCGAGCAGCTCGAAGAAGTCAAAGTCAAGTTTGCACAGCAGCGTGTCCGTTGTACGCGCCTCCGGCTCCTCCTTGCTCCATGTGTTGAATGCGCTCTGCGCCTGCCGGAAGATGTCCTCGAGCCCCTTGGATGTGCCGAGGCGGTCATCGAGATTTGCCGCGTGCCCCTCGTAGGCGAGGGCGAGCTGGTTCTTCAGGTCGGTAAAGCGGTTGTTGACCGGCGTCGCGGAGAGCATGAGCACCTTTGTCCGAACGCCGGCGCGGATGACACGTTCCATCAGGCGCTGATAGCGGTTTTCCTGCGTACGGCTGTGCGTTCCGATGCCATTGCGGAAGTTGTGCGACTCGTCGATAACGATGAGGTCGTAGTTACCCCAGTTCAGGCGATCCAGATCAAGTCCGTTCGACTGTCCGTGGCTGCGCGAGAGGTCGGTATGGAAGAGCACATCGTAGTTCAGACGATCCGCAGCAAGGGGATTATTGACGTAGTTGTCCTTGTAGGTGTTCCAGTTTTCCGCGAGCTTCTTCGGGCAGAGGACAAGGACGTTCTTGTTGCGGTTCTCATAGTATTTCATGACTGCAAGTGCGGTAAATGTCTTGCCGAGGCCGACGCTGTCCGCGAGAATACAGCCGTTGTACGTATCGAGCTTGTTGATAATCGCGAGGACGGCATCGCGCTGGAAGTCGTAGAGCATACTCCATATCGTGCTCTCTTTGAACCCCGTGGCCTCGTTCGGCAGCGCGTCCTCGGACAGGTCGTCCAGGAACTCACTGAATACATGGTAGAGCGTTGTGAGGTAGATCATCTCGGGTGCGTGCTCGGCGTAGACGGTACTGATGTTCTCGATGACAGCATCCGTCACGTCCTGCATACGCACAGGATCGTTCCAGAGTTCGTCGAATGTGCGCATATACATCTGCGTCGCCTGCGGCTCGTCCATGCACTGCACGATGTTATAGGCGTTGTTCCCGCGCTCGCAGCCGAGATCCACGGTCGTAAAGCCGCTCATTGGGACATAGACGGTCTGCTTCTCAGCAGAGGAGACCGTCATGAAGCCTGGCATCTGCTCGTCGCCGGTATTGGATTTGAACCGTGCCTTTGCACGGATCCAGTCCGCGCACTCCTTCGCAATCGCGCGCTGCGTCATCTCGTTGCGCAGGCGCACCTCGAACTCCGTGCCGTAAAGGCTCGTCTCACGTGAGATGCGCGGGATGTAGAATTCGCGCTTCTCCTTTGCTGCCTTTTCTCGAATAAATGTGGGCGAGGTGAAGAGGAAGCGGAGCTCCTCCACGGACGCCAGCTGCGCGCGCAGTTCCTGATACGCATACATCGAGAAACACGCCGCCGCAATGGACACCCTGCTGCCGCGCACAATCTCTGCCCGCAGATCGTCGCGCACTGTGTTTGTGACGTTATCGAATATCTTCACTCTGCTCCACCAAATCTTTCCCATAGAGATTGGCTCGATCAAACTTGCGTCCCTATTATAACATATTTCAAAGAAATCAAAAGATACGTCTTTGTTTTTAGAGCCGCTCCCTCGGACGCCTTGCACACCGACAAAATCATAAATATCGGCTGCCGGAAAGAAGCGTTGTATCGCGCTTGCTTCACTTTTGCGTTACAACTCGGAAAAGGAGGTTGGTACCATGTCCAAGACTGCAACGATCAATATGCGCATTGAACCAACGATCAAGGCACAGGCTGAGCATGTTTTTTCCAGTTTCGGCATCTCTGTAACCGATGCAATTAACATCTTTCTTCATGCATCCATCATGAAGGGCGGCTTCCCTTTCCAACCCAAACAGCCCCGCTACAACAAGGAGACACTCTTTGCGATGCAGGAGGCACGCGATATCATGAGCGGAAAAGTCGAGGCGAAGCGCTATCCGTCACTATCTGCCCTGATGGATGATCTGGATGCGGAGGATGCCGATGCTTGATCTCGTCACCACCGTACAGGCTCTCATGCGGATCTTTTCCAGCCGATTCTTTGGGATCGGCTTTTCTTTTATTGTTTTACGCTGATGTACCTTCATATGGCACGTTTTCATCTCTAAAATCAGAAGAGCCCGCCCCTGCCCCCCTGTGCAACAGGAAAGCAGAGACGGGCTCTTTTCATTGTATTCTGTTACTCCGTCAGTGTCTTTGCATAGAAGTCTTCGCGCGCCTCGGGGCTCATAGTCATGTAGTCCTTGGCAAGCGCGCTGACCCAGGAGCCGTAGGCGGGGTTCGGGAAGACGATGTACTGCGTGCCGAACTCCTCCTGTGCCGCGTCGATGGCGCCATTGCGCGCAGCGCGGTTCATGCCCTTCGTCCCGAGGGGGAGATCGCCCGCGTTGTCGCCCATGTAGACGACGACATCGTAGTTCTTGGCAATTTGGTCAAAGCGCGGCTGTTTGTCGCTCATCTTCCGATCTTCCATGAGGAGGACGTGCTCCGCATCCACGGAGGGGAAACCGAGTGCCGTGAGGTTCTTGATGGTCGGCTCGTAGTTGACCTCACTCCAGCGGTTGCTGACGTAGAAGATGGCAACGCCGCGCCGCGCGACCTCGTTCAGGAACTCTGCCGCGCCCGGCATGGCCTCGGAGCGGGCCTCGTGCACGGTCGCGCGCCACCAGAGCGCATCGTAGCGGCCGTTGCCCGCGGCGGCAGCCTCTGCCATGGCACGCGTGTTGTCCGTGACGGTCTCATCGCAGTCGAGGACGATGGCGAGCGGCTTGCCGCTGCGGGCTGCGGGATTCGCCTGCGCGCGGTCGATTGCCATGAGCGCCGCATTGTAGCCCTGATAGCAGAGCGCGCGGTACTCCGCCGAGGTACGCATCCAGAGGAGCGCCATATACTGTGCATCGGCGAGCTGCTGTGCGCTTACTTCCTCCTCGGTCAGCGGCAGAGGCATCGGTGCGTCCTGCGGGTTTGCCGCGTGCGCCGCGCTGCTTGCCGCCGTCACGGTCGGTGCAGCATAGCCCCATGCGCTGCCGCCGAGCAGAAATGCTGCACAGCCGAGCGCGAGTGTTTTCTTCCACTGATTCTTCCACTGGGTGTTCCATGTGTTCATAGTGAGATGCTCCTTTTCCTAAGGAATCACTGAATGTATCAGCGATCCCTATATCAAAATTTTCAACCTATTATAACATATTTTTTGAAATAAAAAAGAAGCTGCTTGAAAAACAGCCTCAAAAATCCAACTCATCGCCGTCTGATACATCCGCATCACTGCGCGTGCCCTGCACACAATCACACTCCTCCCACATCGAAATTTACATGGATTCACTTCGCACCGCACGCGCGGATTCATTTCCGAATATGCAGGAGTATTTCGTCTTTACATCGAATTTATTAAGCAGATACGTTAATTCAGCACCACAGAAAGGAGATCTTCATGCTCTGCCGCAAGTTTTTCTGCGCCCTTGCCGGCGCGTTCCTCCTCATCCTGCCGCTCGCATCCGCGGCGAATGCGATGGCGCCGGAGGAGCAGGTCGAACAGATGATGATATCGCGCGGGCTGCCCTTCGCTGTGCGTGAGACGCACGCCGATCTGTCGGGAGCGGCGCTCTCCCTCGCCCAGCACACGGACACCGAGGAGAATTGGCTCATCTGCACGGTCGGCGACACGGTCTTTGGTGCGCCAATGACCGCGGATCTCTACCGCACAGGCATGCTCACGGATGCGTACGGAACCACGTCGCCCGCCATCTTTGAGAGCTGTTTCTTCCAGGACACACACGACGCCGAGGATGATACTCTCGGCATATGGGAGGGCGAGGATCACTATCTGACGGTCTACTACTCCTATGACGTGATCGATGGCCAGATTACGGCGGACAACTACATCTCCTCGGCACGGGGCACGATCGACGCGGAGCACTACGACGCCCGCATCGTGTCGGAGGAGCACAACACCGCCATCCATACCTTTTTCTCATTGCTGCCGGGGCTGCGCAAGAAGATCGAGGGCAACTTTATCAATATCTGACTCCCAACGCCTGCACACGCCAGCAGGCTCATGCCGTCTTTTCTGAATTTGAAAGCCATCGGGGTGTAAAAAATGATGCATAAAAATCTGCTGTGTTCGTTCCTCCTTGCCATAATACTGCTTCTATATGGAGGAACGGTACACGCCGCCGGGGAGAAATTTCCGCTGATCGAGGGTGCGGATGCTCCGGCATTCGTAAGCAGGATCAACGATGTCCTGCGCGAGGAGAAGTCTCATACGTCACTGACCCCGCCCGAATACAACAAAGCAAAATCAGATTTGACAATGCCCCTCTATACGTCACATACGCCGAGCGGCGTCACGGTCGACCTCTATATGACGCCCGACAGAGCCTATGTGCATTGCATATCAGCAACCATCGATGTAATCGATGCACAGCGTCTCAACGAAGCGCTCGCGGTAATTGCCGCTGCTTCGATTGCAAGCGGCATGACGCACGAAGAAATGTCCGCGCTGTTCCAGTGGAAGCCGGCGGAGGAGATATACGCCCCCGATGACCTCGCATGGGTGACACCGGAGGCGACGTTCAAGGTCAGCCGCGTTTACTGCAGTGCGCGGCAGCAAATGATGGACTCCTCCTATCTCGGCGTCGGTCCATCCGCCTCCATGAGTTTTTACGCTGCTGTCCGTTGACGGGTGCGGCTGAAAATGCACGCAGAAGCCGCCGCTGCTTGTGCATCGAATCGGATGATACTCATGTAAAGCAGCTGTTGGACAGCTTTGTGGTACTGTACAAAGACAGAGTCGTCTCCGGATTGAATCACATATCAAAAAAGTGCTGCTGCACGAAGTTTTCCAGCTTCGTACAGCAGCACTTTTCGTTACACAATCAAAGGCACTGCGGCGCCTTTTTTCACGTCGATGATCCCCTTGTCGGTCAGTTTGAAATACGGGCTGACAGGCAGCGGAATGGTGCTCAGGGACATGATGACATTGTCGTGGCGATAGCCGCAGTCCGCAAGGACACGGCGAACATGCGCGATCTGCTCGCCGAGAACGGGGAGCGGACGGTCAGAGAGGATGCCCGCGATCGGCAGCGGCGCAAAGGCCTGCACACGGCCGTCCCGCACCGCAGCAAAGCCGCCCTGCGCCTCAATGACGGCGTTCGCCGCCGCCTGCATATCCGCCGCGGTCTGCCCGAGGACGAGCAGGTTGTGGCTGTCGTGCGCATAGGTGGTCGCCGCTGCGCCGCGCGTGAGCGCTGTCCCGCCGACGAGCGCCATGCCGCAGCCGCCATTTTTGCCGTGTCGCTCAAAGACACAGGCAAGGTTGTAGGGGCTGCTCTCCCAGTCGATCACGCCGCCGCGCACGGGCAGCTCTGCCCGCCCCTCTGCGACAAAGGTCGTATGCTCCTGCACCTCGAGGATGCGGCAGAGCACCGTCCCCTCCGCGATCGGCGCACGCAGGACGAAGTCCTCGGCACTGCGCGGCGCCAGATGCACGCTGCGGTAAAAATGCGCGGGGAACGACGTGTCCCGTTCCGGCTCCTCCCACGCCTCGCTGCGCGCAAAGACCTGCCGTCCCGCGCGCCAGACACACTCGATCTCAAAGGCTCGCAGATCCGAGAGCACGACGAAGTCGGCGATGTGGCCGGGGGCAATCGCGCCCTTATCCCGCAGCCCCATATGCTGCGCGGGTGCATAGGTCGCCGCATAGACCGCCTCCTCGGGCGCAAGGCCGAGCTCCATGCTCCGCCGGACGAGGTGGTCCAGCTGCCCGCGCCGCATGAAGTCATCGGGCATCGTGTCGTCCGTGACGAGGGCAAACCGCCCCGACAGACGGTTCTCCATGAGGTAGTCGAGGAACTCTTTCTTCAGTGTCTTTTCCTGCAGCTGGATGAACATTCCATTTGCGGCGCGCTGCGCGAGCCCCTCGAGCGACTGATCCGTATGATCGGAGCGGATGCCGCGGCAGAGGAGCTGCGCCAGCTCCCATCCGACGAAGCGCGGGCAGTGCCCCTCGATGGAGAAATCCGGCCGGCCGTGCTGAATCTGGCGGATCAGACGATTCGTCTTGGAGTGCGCGTCCGCAATGACCTCGCGGCAGTTCATCACCTCGCCGAGGCAGATCACCTGATCCATGTGCATGAGCGCCTCGACATCATCGTTCTCGATCGCGGCACCTGCCGTCTCGAGCGCGTCATTCGTCGACGGAACGGACGAGGGGATGGCGATGCGGACATCGCAGGGGCCGTCCTGCGCACTCTGCATCAGCGCGCGGATGCCCGCGAGACCGAATACATTTGCGATCTCATGCGGCTCCGCGATGAGCGTCGTCACACCGCTGCGTACCGCGCCGTTCATAAACGTACGCGGCGCGCACATCGTACTTTCAATGTGCATATGACAGTCGATCAGCCCAGGGATGACGTACTGCCCCGCAAGATCGACCGCACACCGCGGTGTCAGCGGCAGTTCGTCCATGCCGACATAGGCGAAGCGATCTCCGCTGACGGCAATATTGCCCGGAATGAATTTTTTGAGATAGCTGTTGTATATCTTTCCATCAGTCAGAAGGACGTCAATATCCATACCATACTCCTATTTTACCCCTGCAATGGCGTAGAAATAATACGCGAGCAGGAGGGCAAGCAGATAGTGTCCCTTGTGCAGCTCCGCCGTGCGCCCCATGGCAAGCTTGATAATGACGAACGAGATAAAGGCGACGGAGATGCCGTTCGCGATGTTGAACGTGAACGCGGTGAACGCAACGCAGAGAAATGCAGGGATATACTCGGCGATATCCGTATAGTCAAGATTGCGCATCCCCGCCATCATGCTGACGCCGACGTAGATAAGGACAGGCGCCGTCGCCGCTGCGGGAATCATCAGTGCGAGCGGCGTCACCGCGAGGATGAGGAGGAATGCGACGGCCGTCGTGCACGCCGTCAGTCCCGTGCGGCCGCCCGCCTCGACCCCCGCGCCGGACTCGAGATAGGTAATGAGCACGGGGATCGTAAAGAGCGAGCCAATCGTCGCGGCGATGGAGTCCACGTGAAAGACCTTGTCGAGCCCCGGCAGATCGCCGTTTTTGTCGAGGAAACCTGCCTTGCCCCCAATGCCGATCGCCGTGCCAAAGCTCGAGAAGAAGTCCGGCAGGAAGAACGCAAAGAGGAACGGCAGATACGCGAGATTGAGCGCACCACCAAGGTCAAAGTTGAAGAAAATGGGGGCGATGCTGTCCGGTATACGGAAGATGCTCTCGGGGAGCTTGGTGACGCCCATGGGGATACCGATCACCGTTCCCGCGAGAATACTGATGAGCGCTCCACCGCGCACCTTACGTGCAGAGAGAACCAGCAGGATGATGAACGTGATCGCCGCGAGGAGGACAACCGGCTGTGTGAGATCGCCGAATGAGAGCGCGACCTTCTTCGCATTTGCTGCGAGCAGCTTTGCATTGCGCATCCCGATAACCGCGAGGAAGATGCCCACACCCGCACCGATCGAGATCTTTATGCCGCGCGGGATTGTCATGACAATAGCCTTGCGTATGCCAAGCACTGTCACAATGATAAAAAGCAATCCGCTCAAAAAAACGATCGCACTCGCCACACCAATCGGTACATTCTGCAGCTGCACCATCGTAATCGAAAAAATCGCGACACTGCCCATGCCGGGCGCGAGGGCAAAGGGACGGTTCGTATACAGCCCCATCGCCATCGTCGCAGCGAAGATCATAAGCACCATGCCCGTGAGCATCGCTCCCGTCGGAACGCCTGCCTCACCCATCATGTGCGGGACAACGGCGAGCACATAGCCCATCGTTGCAAATGTCGTGAGCCCTGCGATGACCTCCGTTGTCGCCGTTGTGTGATTCTCCTGCAGCCGAAACTGCCGCTCAAAGAATGAATTCATTGGACACGCCTCCCAAAGGCAATCATAAAAAATTGAAGACGCTTTATTATAAACCCGTTATCAAACTTTTCCAATAATAAAGACGAAAATATTTCCTGCGTCTCTAAAATCCCGCGTCCTTCTCAATATGAGGAGGATTATGATGTGTGCCGCCAACGAACGAGTGTCAGATGCCAATGCAGAGGAATGAGCCCCGCAGTGAAGCTGATTAAATCTCTTGCAGTCCCAGCGACTTCAAGTATGCATACGTACCATCATAGTATTCCGGCCTGCGCGTTTCATCATCCGGATCACCCTCAGGAACGAAGATGACGAGGCCTTGCCGAGCACGTGTCAGAAGAACTCGATAGGCGTTCTTCAGATAGCGTTGCCCTTGTTCCTTATTGACGTGCATCCAGCGGGCTCCGCGGCAGTCAAAATAATCGAATCCTCCATTACAATAACGAAGATCCGCATCCCACGAGAGGAGCCCATAGTCGATCTCGAAGCCCTGTACCTCAAACTCCGTAGCGGGAACCTCGAGGAAACAAGAAGCATCTGCATTCGCCGGATCATTCAAGAACCAAGCAACAGGATCCCGCTGCACATTCACCCAAATACCAACACTTCTCAAACGCTTCGCCTTTGAACTCGCAAGCACCCCAGCTCGCTCCGTCCCGCGCACTTTGCTGCGCACCCACGCCTTTGCACGCGCAAGATCCCGCGTCAAAACGATGGGATAGTTCAAATAAAGCGCAGCATAGAGCTCTCGTGCTGCAGCTGCATCCTCATCGAGCAGTGCCTTAACGAAATCTGCAAGCCGCTCACTCCGAAAGGAACGCAGCGATACGCCCAGATGCAGGGACGAGACAACTCGATACGCCCGATCCCCCAGCATCCGCTGAATGTCACTGCTCCCCACATACTCACTGTCTGTCATCCGATCCGATAGATGGATCTCCCAGTCCGAATATTGTTCACGCAGCGCATGTAGCCATTCCGCTATGCCGGCCTCCCCCGTATTGATCTCCTGCCCGCCGCCGATGAGACAGACGATCACAGCCCAGTCCGCATGCCGGTCCATGACGCTGATGAGAAACTCCGGCTCCGATTGGTGAAAATCCACTACACCCTTTTTCCGCTTCATAAATTTCATCAGCGCGTCAGCATCCCATGCACGCTACGCCTCGTCAAAAATGGCAACTTTCTCGATGGGAGGGCGCAATGAGGACAATGCCTCATCACGGAATTTATGAATCACCTGGATAAAAGACTTCGTTTCTCGTCGCGCCTGCTCTTTGGTCACATTGTGCGTCGCTGCCCGATCACGTGCCAATGCCTCCTGCAGAACCGCAACGAGGGGGCCATTCCCCGAGAGAAATACGGCATGTTCATCCTCATTGAATTGATGACGCTCATTGGCAATATTAAGCCCCGCAAGTGTCTTTCCCGCCCCAGGAACGCCTGTGATAAAACAGATCGCCTTTTTGTGGCGTGCCTTGCATTCATCTATGATCTGATTGATCGCTGCCGTCGTCACAGTCAGATTTTCTGCCCCCGCATCACTGCGCGATATATCACGAACTGAATGCGCGCGGTAGAGTGCCTGTGCCGCCTCAATGATGGTCGGTGTCGGCGCATAGCGCGCATCCAGCCACGCATCCATGGGTAGAGGAGCGGCATGCATCTGCGACAGGACCTGCCGAAGCACGCCCCCGATGTTATGCCGATTGCAGCAGAGCACCTGTGCAATCCCATCTTCCATCAGAGCCAGTGTATTCGCCTGATCGGCTGCCTCCGTCGGCACAATGATCGGCACGATTGTGCGGTCCCGACTCGCCTCATGAAAATACTTGAGGTCAAGGGCATAATCCATCACTTGATCTTTTGTTGATTTTGCATACGTATCATCCCCGACCTTGAACTCCAGCAGGAAAATAATTCCCTGGATGATGAGCACGACATCCACACGGTGTCCCATGCGCGGGATCGTGAATTCAAAGGCGATCTCTCCGTCCGGAAAGGAGGCAAGCTGCTCCTTTAAAACCTGGATCTCCGCACGCCATGCGTTCTTTTGAATATCCTCGGTCCGAAACGAATCCTCGATCATCAACCGCCCGAGGATATGATCTTCTTCTGCCATCAAAAAAGAAGAAATTGAACCCGAATCATATGCTCTTCCCATCATATCTCCCTATCGCAAATATAAAGACACATTCCCCCAGCAATGTCAAGGGCACCGCTCACCGTACCTCCACCTGACACATCCGCATCGCAGCGACGGCATTCGCGTGGCTCTCCGGGGTGACGCCGGCGCAGCAGGAGGCATCGACGGAGATGGGCTTCTCTGGGTAGAATGCCTTGAGGAGCAGCGCATTGGATATGACACAGATATCGGTGCAGAGCCCGACCAGTTCGATTTCGTCATAGTCCGCAAGGAGCGCGGGCAGATCTGTCGCACCGAAGGCAGGCTTCTCAACGATCTGCGCCCCGCGCACAAAGGGTTGGAGCGCATCTGCAATCTGCCAGCCGGCCGTGCCGCGAATGCAGTGCTCGACGGGCAGTTTCTGCCCCTCCTGCGTCTGGAGATAGTCCGCACCGTGGGTGTCCATGGTAAAGACGAGCACCGTGCCCGCCGCCTGCTCTGCCGTGAGCTTTGCCACCATACGCGGCAGCATCTCCTGCGCCTCAGTCGTCCCGAGCGCGCCATCAATGAAATCATTCTGCATATCCACGACAACAAGTGCCTTGCGCACAACAATCCCTCCCTCTCAAGATTGATACGAACTCATTGTGCTCAGTATAGCACACAGATGCCCGTTCTTGTTCGCTTTTTTGCGAAAAGCAGCCGCTTGGCGTAGGGATTTTACCTGCAGAAAGAGAACGAAAGGTAAGGTATCATTTCTATCGCAAGGAAGGTCTATGGGGGAGTGCGTGCGGCCGGGATATCCGGCGATTTCCCAGCCCCCAATCTTTATTCCTGCACCGGCACAGGCAATCCGCGCCAATCTCCGAGGCCGCCCGCAAAGAGCGAGGTCTCCTCATTATAGTAGTCGATGAATCCGTCGACGAGTTCATGCCCGCGCGTATCGCTGACCATGAAGGGCTGGTAGAAGTTCTTCTCCTCCTGCTCAAAGTTCGCCCACGTCATGAGATACGGGATATGATGACGCCGCGCGACGGCTGCCGCGGCACTCGTCCAATGCGGATCGTCATTGCCCGTGAGCGCGAGCCCGCCGCCGTTTTTATGAACGCCGACCTCGGTGAGCGCGGGGATTTTGCCGTGCGCATCCGCCGCGGACACAACCAGCGCCGCCGCATGCTCAAGCCGCTTCAAAAAGGCGGGCGTATCGTCGTCATCGTCGTAGAAGTCAAAGCCGAATACGTCCACATACGCATCGCCCGGATAGCGGTCGAGATAGTCCTCCGCCGATGAGAACGGCGCGTTCGGCGCATAGACGTAGAGCGCATTGTGCACGCCGCGCACATCGCGCAGATAGTGGACCGTGTACTGCCAGAGCGCAGTGTAGTCCGCGCCGTTCGTCCCCTTTACGCCCCACCAGAACCAGTCACCGTTGTGCTCATGGAGCGGGCGAAAGAGCACGGGGATTCCGCGCCTCTGCATGCGCAGCAGAAAATCCGCGACCATATCGAGGTAGGCCGTATAGACCGGATGCAGATCGCCGCCCGGAACGGCGCGGTGCAGAACATGCCCCGAGAGATCGTCCGGCGAATAGCCCGAAAAGTCATAGCCGCCGTCCGCCTGCGGGCGCTTGGCCGCGCGCGCGAGGTTGGGGATGTGCATGGAGAGCGTCAGGATCGCGCCCTCGTTCGACGCCTCCGCCGCGATCCGCTCGAGTTTGTCCGCACAGCTCATGCCCGCTGCACGCTCCGCATCGGTCAGCTCCAGCTCCTCGCCCGTCAGCGAGAGTGCGTCGAGTCCGACGATCCCTGCGAGCGCGCCCGTCATGTCCTTCGTATCGGAGTTCGTACCGCTGTCGATGCGAAAAAATTTATGATGCGCGTCGTTCTGATGTCCGTAGATTGTGTACTGCAGCTGCCCGAGCGCCGTAAGATACGCATAGAGCTGCCGCGCCTCCGCCGTCGCCGCAGCATCGGCGAGATGCACCGTCCGCGGAGCAGCGGCGCGGAGCGTCTCGAGTGCCGGTGCATCGCGGCGCGCCTTTGCCGCGTCGGGCAGAACCGTCCGCGCCCGGTAGACAGGATCCGCCGGATCGTCCACGGGATGTGCAGCGGCAGAGAGCGGCATGAGGCCGAGCAGAGCGCCGATCAGGGCACATGCGCGCATTGCCCCGGCAAAAGTTGAATATATCATTCGATTTCCTCCTTTGCAGATATTATAGCACAAAAAAACACCCGCTCCCGTGGGAGTGGGTGCCCTATGATCTCCGAATATCAGGTGTTCTTCGCAATGATCGCGCCAACGACAGCGCCTGCGATGGCGGCCGTAGTCATGCTGCCCTGCGAGTAGCGCTTGCCGCCGCTCTTGCGCCGTCCGCCCCATGCGAGCTGCTGAACATCATTGCGTCCGTCAAAGCTCGTGTACGACGCGCGCTCTGCCGGCACGCTGAGCGCGTGCGCGGATACCTCGGCCACGCCTGCGGCACCGTAGCTCATGGCGCCGACAATCGCGGCGATTGCAGTCCGCTTCATCATCTTTGTTGTCATCATGTGAACCACATCCTTTCAAACGGCTTTGCCGCTGTGCACTTCTTTGGTACAAGTAGAGCATACGACGCGCGCATGGGAAACACATTCGAATGGAATTTAATTTTCGTTAGGAGTTGCTCCTAAATTTTATTGCTGTATGAAAAAGCACCCGTTCCCGTGGGATTGGGTGCTCTGCCGAACGGGACAGCTCATATGCTCCTCGCAATGATCGCACCGATCACGGCGCCGGCGATCACAGCGGTGTTGATGCTGCCCTGCGAGTAGCGCTTGCCGCTCCGGCGGCGGTCATTGCGGTGATCGCGGTCACGGTCGCGTTCCCAACGCTCCCGATCGCGGCGGTCACGATCACGTTCCCAGCGGTCGCGGTCGCGATCACGGCGGCTCTTCCACGCGAGCTGCTGGACATCATCGCGTCCGTCAAAGCTCGTGTACGATGCGCGCTGCTCCGGCACGCTGAGCGCACTCGCAGAGACCTCAGCCGCACCTGCAGCGCCGTAGCTCATGACGCCGACCAGCGCTGCCATCGCAGTCCTCTTCATCATCTTTGTTGTCATCATGCGGATCGCATCCTTTCAGACGGCGCTGCCGTCAACTTGTCGCTGTTTCTGGGGACAGAATACGATGCGCATATGGGAAATGGATATAAGATGAATTTAAGTTCTGTTAGGACTTACTGCTAATTTTTATGGCTGCATAAAATGACGGGAGGACACGGCGTCAGTTCATCGCGTCGCCCGCAGCCAGAAAGGGATCGACCAGAGCGGGCAGGCAGAGGTCCGTTGAGCGTGAGGCGAACGCCATAAATGCGTTCAGTATGACGAGGAAGGAATGCCTGTGTTTTGTTTGTTCCATGATAATCCCTTGATTTCTCCAATAAAATGACCGCCGGTCATATTTGCTGACGTTATATGACTGACGGTCATTTTTATCGAATCGATAGGAATTTGTGGGATACCGTGATCGTATATGAGGATCCTCTCTGCCCTGGCAGGACAGTCTATTTGTACTCCCGATACCACTGTGCCTTTCCTCGGAGCACGTCGCCGCCGCGCGTGCCGTCCTCTGCCCAGGGGCGAAAGGCGGGGCTCTCGTGCGTGCCGAGGTACTCGAGGTCCCAGCGCTCGCATGTCGTGCGCGGGCCGTAGGGGGCATGGGCGCGCACGCCGTCCTCGTTGTCCGCTGCCTCGCCGTGCGTCAGGATGCGCGCCTTGTCGATCGTCAGCCAGAGGCCGTCCGCAAGCGCCGTCACCGCCATTGCCATGGCCTCGATCTGCACGGCCGTCGGCGGCTCCGCGCCGAGATGTTCCGTCGTTGCACCACAGGCTCCGAGAACGGCAACGCTCACGCTCCCGCTGTTGCGCCGATAGGTCGCGGCGAGCAGCACATCGAGCGCACCATCGCCGATCACATAGAGCGTACCGTCCGCGTCGATCTGGACATGATAGTCCGCGAAGAACTGCCCGTAGTGCCCCGCCGTCCAGTGGAGGTAGATCTTCGTCTCACGCGCGCACTGCGCAGCGGCATAATGGAGGGCGGGGCGGTATGCCGCGGCAAGGTTTTTTAGTTCCGCGCAGGTCACGCGCCGCATGGCCGATGCGGGCAGCACCGCGCTCATCGCGGCGCCTCCTTCTCGCCCCGCATCATGACCGTGCGCCCGAGAAAGCCGATCAGCCCCGAGGCGATGTTGCTCGTCAGCTCCGCGCTCCCATAGAAGACGGACAGAACCGCGACGACGACGAGCCCCGTCCCGACCATCCAGTCCACGCGCGGCAGATAGTTTCGCATAAAAATTCTCCTTTCCGATCTTACAGATTTTCCTTCCATAGAAGTAACTGCTGCAAAGATCGAAAAGGAGAGGTTTGTTTGACCGTTGGAAGTGCCCTACTTTTTCATCTTCTCCAGATATGTCCGCGTCTCACGCACTACGATGCCCGAGAGCGCGATGAGGGCGATGAGGTTCGGGATGGCCATGAGGCCGTTGACGATATCCGCGAGTACCCAGATCGCCTCGAGCTTCAGGAACGCGCCGCATGCGATGAGCGCGATGAATACGAGCCGGTACGGCAGGATCGCGCGCATGCCCGCCAGGTACAGCACGGCGCGCTCGCCGTAGTAGTTCCAGCCGAGGATGGTCGTAAAGGCAAACAGAGCAAGCGAGACGGTGAGCAATGCTCCGCCGATCGAGCCATAGAGGCTCGTAAACGCCGCGCCCGTCATTGCCGCGCCCGCCGCGTCGCCGTGCCATGCACCCGTGAGGACGAGCACCAGCCCTGTCATGGAGCAGATGATGATCGTGTCGATGAATGTCCCCGTCATGGAGATGAGTCCCTGCTCGGCCGGCTCCTTCGTCTTTGCCGCCGCCGCCGCGATCGGCGCAGAGCCGAGACCCGACTCATTCGAGAACACGCCGCGCGCAATGCCGTTCTTCATCGCCATCATCACGGTCGAGCCGGCAAATCCGCCCGCCGCGGCTGTGCCCGTGAATGCACTGTCCAAGATGAGCGCGATCGCCGCGGGGATCTCGGAGAGGTGCATGAAGATGATCCCCGCACAGATGACGATGTAGAGCACGGCCATAAAGGGAATGATGCGCGCGGAAACGTGAGCGATGCTCCTCAGCCCGCCGATCGTGATCGCGGCGATGAGCGCCGTGAGCACGAGGTCGGTTGCGATGCGCGGAACGCCGAAGGACAGCTCCACCGAGTCGACGATGGCATTGACCTGCGGGAACGTGCCGATGCCGAAGAACGCAACGAGTACCGTCGCCGCTGCGAAGAACGTCGCAAGCGGACGGTATTTCTCCCCCATGCCGTGCCGGATGTAGTACATCGGGCCGCCCGCGATCTCGCCGCGCTCGTCCGTCGTGCGGTATTTCACCGCGAGCAGCCCCTCCGCATACTTCGTCGCCATGCCGAAGAACGCCGCCATCCACATCCAGAAGATCGCGCCGGGGCCGCCGACCTTGACTGCGGTCGCAACGCCGACGATGTTGCCTGTGCCGATCGTCGCGGCAAGCGCGACGCAGAGCGCCTTAAAGCTCGAGATGTCGCCTTCGCCGTGATTCTTTGCGCGCAGGATCAGCGCGAGTGCACGCGGCAGATGCACGACCTGGATGAGCGAGAGCCGGATGGTCAGCAGGATGCCCGTCCCGACGAGCAGCGTGATGAGCGGCACGCCCCAGAGGAACGAGTCGACCGCGTTCAGCATGGGGAGAAATGATTCCATATCCATACCTCCAATTAAGATAAAATTTTCAAAAATGAAAATATGCGGGTATTTTACCATGATAAAGCATGAAAAGTCCATGTATACATGAATGATCCGCACTTTTATTTTACACGCGCGTCAAAATGCAGTACAATGAGCCATCGGATCAAAACGGACAGAGAGAGGTTGTGAAGGTCATGCCGGGCATCGGAATTCTTGCGAACGTAGCCGCCGTCATGCTCGGAGGAATCTTGGGGCTCGGCTGCGGCCGCCTCATCACCGAGCGCTTTCAAAAGACGATCATGAGCGCCTGCGGCCTCTGCGTGATCTTCCTCGGTCTCGGCGGAGCGCTGCGCGAGATGCTCCGGATCGGGGCGGACGGGCAGCTCGTCTTCGTCGGCGTCAACATGATGCTCGCCAGTCTCATCGGCGGTGCAATCATCGGCGAAATCCTCAACATCGAGGACCGCATGACGGCGTTCGGCGCATGGCTGAAACGCGTCTCGGGCAGCAGCGGCGATGCGCATTTCATCGACGGGTTTGTCAGCGCGTCGCTGACCCTCTGCGTCGGCGCGATGGCCGTCATCGGCGCGGTGAGCGACCGCCTGCTCGCCGACCCGTCCATCCTCTTCGCCAAGAGCGTCCTCGACGGCATCGTCGTCATGCTGCTCACCGCGGCACTCGGGCAGGGCTGCATTTTCTCCGCACTCTCGGTCGGCATCTTCGAGGGGGCGATCTTCCTCGCCGCCGGCGCGATCGAGCCGATCATGACCCCCGCCGCGCTCCAGAACCTCAGCTACGTCGGCAGCATCCTCATCTTCTGCGTCGGCACGAACCTCTTCGGCCTGCCGTACATCCGCGTCGCAAATTTTCTCCCCACCCTTGTAATCGCTGTCCTCTGGGGTGCGGCGTAGCTTCTCATACACCCAGAACTCTGCTGTACCATAGAAATGGGGCGGATGCGCAAAGCATTCGCCCCATTTTTCTATGAAGTTCATACACGTTTCGTCTGTGCATCAAGCAAATGCGTCCAAACACAGCATGTAGTGATACGGACGGCTGCTCCGATGCTGAATCATATGCTCTTCAGGAATCGATTTCAGCTTTGCATAGACCGTTGTCTCTGTCTGATCAAGAGCCTCCGCAATCTCGGCAACCGTCGCCCCGACATCCGAGAACACCGCCGCCTGGAGCAGGATATCATACACATTGCGCAGCTTCTTATCATGCACCGCGTTCATCACACGGCCATGGTACGCCCGATAGCGCCGAAGGCGGTCATCCAGCGCATCTCCCGTAAAGCGGACCGCCTCATAGATAAAGCGGAGCGTTCCGATGATAAACGGCGTCAGGTCGCCCCTGTTAAACTCCGATGTGGTATCGGCGAACAGCTTATAGTACCCCTTGCGGCGCTTCTTGATGAGCAGCGACAACTGGAATGCGACGGTCGGATGAAGTTCACGCGCGAGAAAATATGTCGTGATGAAGCGCGACATGCGCCCGTTGCCGTCATAGAACGGATGAATATAGCCAAAGAGGTAGTGAAAGACAGCAATGCGGAACAGGAGCGGCATGCTCTCCTCGTGCAGGAGTGCAAGCGCATATCCCATCTCGTGCATGATCTTTTTCTCGGGATAGCTGCCGCGGTGAATGACCTTTTGCGACGGCGATACAATGTCAACGGAGCCCTTGCGGAACAGCTGTCCATCCGGGAGATTCGCCGGGTCATCGCGGCGGATCTCATCGGCGATAAAGCTGTCAAAGAGAGCGCGCACATCTGCCGCCGTGTCCAGAGGAATCTCCTCGCCCTGCAAAATCCGCGCGTATTTATTGACCACGCCGCCCAGCCGCATGCGCATGCGATCTGCCGGCGCCGTCTCCATCGCTGCGCGTATCTCGCGCTTCGTGCTGTGCACGCCCTCGATCGCATTCGTCGCCAGAATCTCTTCCACCATACAGGTGTGCAGAAACTGCTCAATGCCCGCTTTCGGAATATGTCCGATCATCCCAAGAAGCGTCGTAAAATCCCGTCCGATCGCCTCCTGCAGGAGAGCAAGCTCCTCCGTATAGCAGTAGAATGCCGGATAGGACTGTGCTCGTCCATACTCCTGCAGTGCGATGGGGAGATGCCGCGTCATCGGACTATTGCGGCGCTGCTGATGTTCCGCTGCCCATCGTGCAGCATCCTTGCGGTAGAGAAGAACGAGACTTTCATATGCCATCGCGGTGTACCCCCAAAAATTGTATTTTTTATAGATGAAAAAATCGAGTTATAAAAAACTTCATTTTTTTATACGTAAATCATATGAAATATAAAAAACAGCATTTTTTTATATTTCATAGTATAGCCTTTTGCCGCCGCAGAATCAATCCATTTTTGCAGGAGCTTCGCGCCGTACAGCGAATACATAATAGAGATATATCGAGAGGAGGAGTCTCATGTCCATATTGGCAGCCTACGCCGTTCCCCATCCGCCGCTCATCCTGCCGGAGATCGGGCGGGGCGAGGAGAGAAAAATACAGCTGACCGTGAATGCCTATGAGCGCGCGATGAAGGAGGCCGCGGACCTGCAGCCCGATACGGTGATCGTCGCGAGTCCGCACACGGTCATGTATGCCGACTACTTTCACATCGCGCCGGGCGAGGAGGCATCGGGCAGCTTTGCGCAGTTCGGCGCGCCGGAGGTCACGGTCGAGGCGCACTATGACGCGGTGCTCGCCAAGGAGATCGAGATGGAGGCAGGAGCCGAAGGCATCGCGGCGGGTCCCGTCGGGGGACGCAACGCCGCGCTCGATCACGGCGTCATGATCCCCCTCCGTTTCCTGCACGCACATACGCGGGAGTTCCGCCTCGTGCGCGTCGGCATCTCCGGGCTCTCCCCGCTCGCACACTACAATTTCGGCAAATGCATCGCGCGTGCCGCGGAAACACTCGGACGGCGCGCGGTCTTCATCGCGAGCGGCGACCTCTCGCACAAGCTCACGCCCGAGGGTCCCTACGGCTTTGCACCGGAGGGGCCGCGCTTTGACAAGGCATGCATGAAGCACCTCGAGGAGGGCGACTTCCTGAAGCTCCTGCGCATGGACCCCGCGCTCTATCAGCCGGCGGCGGAATGCGGTCTGCGCACGTTCTGGATGATGGCAGGCGTGCTCGATGCGAAGGCACTGAAGATCAAGAAGCTCTCCTACCAGGGACCGTTCGGCGTCGGCTACGGTGTCGTCTCGCTGCGGGTGACGCGCGAGGACCCGCGCCGCAGCTTTGCCGAACGCTACGAGATGCTCGAGCAGCGTGCGATGGAGGAGCGGCGCGCCGCCGAGGACGACTTTGTGCGGCTCGCGCGCAGTGCCGTCGAGGCGATTGTCACCGCAGGAGAGCCCTCTCCGCTCCCGTCCGAACTCCCGCCTGAGATGACGGAGCGCGCCGGCGTTTTCGTCTCGCTGAAAAAGGACGGCGCGCTGCGCGGCTGCATCGGAACATTCGAGCCGACGGCAAAGAACATCGCTGCGGAGATCCTGCAGAATGCCGCAAGCGCCGCTCTGCGCGACCCGCGTTTCCCGCCCGTACAGGAGGAGGAGCTGCCCGCCCTCGTGTACAGCGTCGATGTGCTCACGGAGCCGGAGCTGGTCAGCGGAGCAGACGATCTCGACGCAAAGCGCTACGGCGTCATCGTCGAGTACCGCGCGCGCAAGGGTCTGCTCCTGCCCGACCTCGACGGCGTGAATACGGTCGAGGAGCAGCTGCGCATTGCACGTCAAAAGGGAGGAATCCCCGCCGATGCGCCGATCCGCATCTGGCGCTTTACCGTCGAACGGCACTGCTGAGATGAGCGCCGCAGCCGCATATAGAGATGATTCCGCGCAGATCTCCCTGCGCAGCGGAGATGACCGCGCCGTCTGCAGTCTCTGCCCCCATGCCTGCCGCCTGCACCCGGGCGAGACGGGATTCTGCCGCACGCGCGCGAACCGCGCGGGTACGATCCGCCCGCTGAACTACGGCCGCTTTACCTCGCTCGCGCTCGACCCGATCGAGAAGAAGCCGCTGTACCATTTTCACCCCGGCAGCTTCATCCTCTCCGTCGGCAGTTTCGGCTGCAATCTCGCCTGCCCCTTCTGCCAGAACGCCTCCATCGCAACGGCAGACGCATCGGCTGCAACGGAGGACATCTCGCCTGCACGCCTTGCCGCGCTCGCGGGGGAACTCAGCCGCCGCGCCCCCGGCAACATCGGCGTCGCATTCACCTACAACGAGCCGCTGCTGAGCTTCGAGTACATCATGGACGCAGCCCCCCTCCTGCACGCGGCGAATCTTGCGGTCGTCCTCGTCACGAACGGCACGATCTGCGCCGAGCCGCTTGCGCGTCTCCTGCCGCACGTCGACGCAATGAATATTGACCTCAAGGGCTGGCAGGAGGATTTCTACCGCTGGGTCGGCGGCGATCTCGGGACGGTCCGGGAGACGATCGAACATGCCGTCACGCACGGCGTACACGTCGAGGTGACGACCCTCATCATCCCCGGCAGGAACGACAGCGCGGCCGACATGGATGCCGCGGCGCGCTGGCTCGCCTCCCTCTCCCCCGAGATTCCGCTGCACATCAGCCGCTATTTCCCGCGTCACCGCGTAAGCACTCCGCCGACGCCCGTCGCAGCCATCGACCGCCTCGCAAAAATCGCCCGCCGCCATCTGCGCCATGTACACCGCGGAAATTGCTGAGGGCAAACAGGAATATCGCTTTTTCCCGCGAATATCTATACAGAATAGAGTTTCACCTTTCTGCTCTGCAGATCGTCAAAGGAGATGTTGTCGGAATGAACACAGGTAAAAATCTCTGGCTGCGCGGTGCTGTCGCCGCTGTATTATCCGCTGTCTTCCTGCTTTTGGGAAATACGGAACAGGGAATCTCGCTGCCCGTCGCAGAGGCGCAGGCCGCCGGGGCAAACGCCTCCGCGCCGTTTGCCATTGTGCGGCAGGGCAAGAAGTGGGGCGCAGTCAACCCCTCGGGTGCCCTCGTCATCCCGGCGGAATACGATGAGATTGCATCCTACTCCGCCGACGCGGTCGCCGTCCGCCATGGAAAGAGCTGGGGCATCGTGCGCCTCGACGGTACGGTTATCGTCCCCGTCGCCTACAAGACCATACAGCCGCTCAGCAATGATATGATCGTCGTGCAGGATGCAAAGAACAATTACGGCGCATACAACACGGGAGGCAAACTGATCCTGCCGGCCGAATACCTCAGCATCAGTCCCTTCAACGATGGTATTTCCCGTGTGCAGCGAAAGGATAAGAAATACGTTTTTTATCGGCAGGACGGCAGCTTGCTGACGGGCGATACATACCCCTTTGCGCAGCCCTTCTCCGAGGGGCTTGCGGCAGCAGCAGCGGAAAAGAAGCAGTTCGGCTACATTGACACAACAGGCGCAGAGGTCATTCCCTCTGCCTATGAGCTTGCGCAAAACTTTCAGGAGGGGCTCGCTCCCGTTATGTCGGACGGCAAATGGGGCTTTATCGACAAGACGGGCAGTGTGGTCATCCCGCTGCAGATCCGTGCCAAATCCATCCGCGGCTTTTCCGAAGGGCTCGCGATGGTAAAGGAAAAGAAGTACTGGGCGTTCATCGACAAGACCGGCAAGAAGGTGATCGAGACGCGCTATGAGGATGTCGATCCGTTTGAAAACGGTCTCGCCGAAGTGCGCCGCGAGGTGAAGTCGACGAACTTCATCGGCGCGGTTCTCAGTATCGCGGCGGCGACTGCGGGCCATATTATGTATGATCCGGTAATGCTGGACGATGAAAAGATCAAGCGCGGCTACATCGACCGCACGGGCGCGGAGATTGTCTCGGCCAAAAACGATTACAACTCCACCTTCATGAACGGCGTCGCGCTCGTCCGCGTGAAGAACAAATGGGGCATCGTCGATCGGAAGGGCGCCTACGTCATCGAACCGAAGTACAAGGGCATTCACTTCTTCTATGACGACCTCGCGGCAGTGCAGGACGGTGACAAGTGGGGCTTTGTCGGTCGTGACGGCGCAATGGTGATTGCACCGAAGTACGATGAGGTGCACGACTTTACCGATGGAATCGCCGCCGTGCGGCAGGGCTCAAAGAGCTTCTTCATCGACAAGACGGGGCGCGTCCCCTTCCTCCTCCCAAGCACGATCACGGATATCGGCATGTTCATCTCGGGACTTGCCCCCGCAAAGATCGGCGACAAGTGGGGCTTTATCGACACCAAGGGCAATGTCGTCATCACACCCGCGTACGACGAGGTGCGCACGCACCAGTACGAGACGGACGATCTGAACAGGCGCTGATCAAGGAAGCGGCGTTCCGAATTTCATCACAAATAACCCTCCGAGAACGGCATTCCTGCCGACCTCGGAGGGTTTTTGCCGTGATGAATCCGTCACAGCATCGCAGATGCGGCGGCCGCTGCGGCGGAACTCTGCGCCGCGCGTGCCGCGAGCAGCGGATCCGCGCTCTGCGCGAGATTGTCACGCTTCATCTTCTCGATCGTCTCGGAGATCAGCTCCTTGCCCTGCTCAGGGTGTGCGCCGCGGGTCACGATCTGGGAGATGAGCTTCGTCCCCTCGTAGATCTGCGTGATGACCGTGCCGTCCGCGAGGATCCGCGTGATGACGGTGTCGCCCACCTTCTCCGCCCAGTCGCGTGCCTCTGCCGCCTTCATCTCTTTGAAGTTCTGCAGCACGCGCGCGAATGTGTCGGAGGTATCCTCCTTTGCGGTGACGGTGCGCCGCACAGACGCATCCGTACGTTGAATCGGCGTGCCAAAGATTTTCTCGAGTTCCATTTCATTCCCCCCCTTCGCGCCTCCTGCATGGGATTGCTGTCCTTACCTTTACTATCGGAGGAATATGCCTTCACTTAACGATTTTTCCTGAGGAGTCGCTTTATCCGTGCTTTCCTTCACATACAAAAAGACCTCTCACTCCATCCACAGTTTGAGAGGTCTTTTTGGCTGCCGACTCTATTTCATCGTTACAGCATGGTACTCACGAGCGCCGCAGTGCCGATCGAGCTCTGCGCCGCCTTCGACGCGAGCAGCGGGTTCTGCGTCTCGCCTATGGAATCGAGCTTCAGCTTCTCTGTCCGCTCGATGATGATCTCCTTGCCCGCCTCGGGATTCGCGCCGCGCGTCATCGTCTCGGAGATGAGCTTCGTTCCTTTGTAGACCCGCACGATGACCGATCCGTCCGCAAGTACACGCGTGACGATGGTATCTCCCTCTGCATCGGAATGGTCGCGGCTGTTCGCCGGTTTCGACTCACGCAGATTCTGCAGGATCCGCGCGAACGCATCAGAGGTCTCCTCTTTCTCCGAGGATGCATGCTGTGCACGCAGCGCTGCCGTAACGCCGCGGCTGCCGTAGATTTTTTCCAGATCCATTCGTTGTTCCTCCTTTCGCGCATCCTGCTTCGTATCGCTGTCCTTACTCATACTATCGGAGAAAAATCCAAGCACTTAACAAAATTCTGTAATTTTAGTTGAATTCTAACAACTTACCATTACAATGTAAGAAATGAAAAGAATATAAGGAAAGAGAGATGGGATTCATGAACGAACGGCTGTCCTTTGCCTCGGACTATATGGAGGGCGCGCATCCGGAGATTCTGCAGCGGCTCGCAGAGACGAATCTGGAGCAGGCGGCAGGCTACGGATGCGATCCTTACACGGAAGCGGCGCGGGAGAAGATACGAGCCGCGTGCCGCGCACCGCGTGCAGAGGTTCATTTTCTCGCGGGCGGGACACAGGCGAACCGCATTGTGATCTCGGCACTCCTGCGCCCCTACGAGGGCGTGATTGCCGCCGATACAGGGCATATCACGGTGCATGAGGCGGGCGCAATCGAAGCCGGCGGCCACAAGGTACTCGCGCTCCCGCATACGGACGGCAAGCTCACGGCACACGCCATTGAGGGCTGTCTGCGTTCCTACCGCGCGGACACGAACCGCGACCACATGGTATGTCCCGGCATGGTCTACCTCTCGCAGCCGACGGAGTACGGGACGCTCTACACGCGCAACGAACTGGAGGTCATCAGCGCCGTCTGCCGCGCGAACAAGATCCCGCTCTTCCTCGACGGCGCACGCCTCGCCTATGCACTTGGCTGCCCGGCAAATGACGTGACCCTCGCCGTCATCGCACATCTCTGCGATGTGTTCTCCATCGGCGGGACGAAATGCGGGGCGCTCTTCGGCGAGGCCGTGGTCTTCCCACGACCGGACACGGTGCCGCATTTCTTCACCATCATCAAGCAGAACGGCGCGCTTCTCGCAAAGGGCCGTGTACTCGGCCTCCAGTTTGATACTCTCTTCACGGACGGACTCTACGAGCGCGGCGGTGCGCACGGAGTCGCCATGGCAGACCGCATCCGCGCGGCGCTCACGGCGAAGGATTACCGCCTCGCATCCGATGCGCCGACGAATCAGATCTTCCTCGTGCTCGATGCCGCGCAGCTCGCCCGCCTCTCCGAACACGTCGTCATGGGGTTTTGGGAAAAGCGCGGCGAGGATGAGACCGTCATGCGCATCGCGACCAGCTGGGCAACGCAGGAGGCGGATGTCGAGCGGCTGATCGCGGTGCTGTAAAGAAAAAATCCGCTTGCATCAGGGCAGGCGGACGGTTCTACTAGATGCAGAAAGAAGCGTCTTTGACGGCATCTTTCCAAGGTTGCTTAATATTCTTTCGAATAACCGCTCACTCGGTCAAAAGCTGGGCGGTTACTTTTTTGTATTGCAGGCAAGCAGCCTGTTGCCACGATGAATAACACAATCGTGACAATTTCACTCATACTCACGCACCCCCTTTCGGGGGAAAGATACCGCCGCAGAATCTCTCCTGCCCAGGACGTTTCATCTCTCTATATATCTTTTATTTCACCAAAATACAAACATATTTTCGCCTTTGAGCACATCGTGTTCAAGGGTCTTTTTATATCACCGACCGCTTGAATTTCCGCACGGCAGTGCCGAAGAAGACGAGGATAAAGAGGGCGAGAAAGGCGGTCTGCTGATAGAGCGCCATGATGCCGCCGCCCTTGAGGAAGATCATGCGCAGGATCTCGATGTAGTGCGTCATGGGGATGGCAAGGCTGAGGTATTGAAAGAACACGGGCATGGCCTCGCGCGGGAACATGAAGCCCGAGAGGAGGAAGCCCGGCAGGAGGGTCGCGATGCTCATGAGCCCCGCCTGCAGCTGGTTCTGTGCGAGCGATGCGATCATGAGCCCCATCGTGAGCGAGGCGAGCAGGAAGAGGGTCGTGAGTCCGTAGAGGAGCAGGATGCTCCCGCGCAGGGGCACGCCGAAGACCGCAAGGGCGATGAGGACGCAGATCGTCGTCTGGATGTAGCCGAGGATGATGTAGGGCAGGATCTTGCCGATGAGCAGTTCCCATACATGCAGCGGCGTTACAAGAAGCTGCTCGAGTGTGCCCGCCTCGCGCTCGCGCACGATGGACATGGAGACCATGACCACCATGGTGATCGAGAGAATGATGCCCATGAGCGCGGGCAGCATGTAGTATGAGGTGACGGCGTCGGGGTTGTACCACGCGCGGATGCGCACGTCATAGGCCGGCGCCGCGGCAGATGCGCCGTGTGCGGCCGTGGGACGGACCTGCATTCCGAGCCCTGTTGCCGCCGCGATGGCGGAGGTCGAGGCGATGGAGTCCGAGGCGTCGACGATCATCTGGATCGGCACGGTGCGTCCGGCACTCGCCTCCTGCACGAGATCGGGCGGGAAGACGACGCCGATCTTTGCATCGCCGCGCTCGATCCGCTCGTTCAGCTCATCGTAGCTCCATGCGATATAGCGCAGGTCGAAATAGCCGCTCGCCGTCATCGCAGCAAGGAAGCTGCGGCTCTCTTCGCTCCGCGACTGATCGAACACGACCGTGGACTGGTGCCGCACGTCCGTACGGATGGCAAAGCCGAACACGACGAGATAGATGACGGGCAGGAGGAAAGTCACGCCGATCGTCATCGGGTCGCGCCGCATCTGAATGAGCTCCTTTGCGAGCAGTGCGAGAATGCGCATCATCCCTGCGCCCCCCTCTGCCGCCGGTCGTAATAGATAAAGACGTCCTCCATCGTGAGCTCCCACGGTGCCGCGTGCAGCTGCTCCGGCAGCACAGTCTCCCGCGGAACGAGCGCACGCACCTGCCGTCCGAACACATAGACTTCGTCGCAGGGCACACCCGCCGCCCGCAGCGCCGCCTCCCCCTCCTCCGCACTGTCCTGCGGCAGGACGTAGAGCCGCGCGGGCAGCTCCTCCTTGAGCGCAGACGGCGAACCGGAGGCGATCTTCTTCCCGCGCTGCAGGAAGGCAATCTCATCGCAGTGCTCCGCCTCATCCATAAAATGCGTCGTGACAAAGATCGTCGTCCGCTCCGTGCCCGCCATCTCCGAGAGCAGGTTCCAAAAGAGCCGCCGCGAGGTCGGGTCAACGGCGGAGGTCGGCTCGTCAAGCACGAGGAGCGCGGGATGGTGGAGAATGGCGCAGCCGAGCGCAAGACGCTGCTTCTGCCCGCCCGAGAGGCCGCCCGCGAGGACGTCGGCGCGGTCCGTGAGCTGCATCCGTGCGATCACCTCCGCGGTGCGCGCGCGCCGCTCCTCCCGCGGCAGACCATAGAGACCGCCGTAGAACATCATGTTTTCACGAACGGTCATATTCGCATAGAGGCTGAACCGCTGCGACATGTAGCCGAGCGCCTGCCGCGCGCGCTCCGGATGCACGGCGGTATTGCAGCCGAGCACAAATGCCGTGCCGCTCGTCGGCGGGAGGAGGCCGCAGATCATGCGGATAGCCGTGGACTTCCCCGATCCGTTCGAGCCGATGAAGCCGTAGATCGCCCCGCGCGGCACGGAGAGATTCAGCCGGTCCACCGCAGTGTAACTGCCGAATACGCGCGTGAGGTCGTGCGTCTCGATCACGGGCGCGTCGTCCGTGCGCGGCTCACGTTCCATTCCGGGGCTCCAAGTCCACATCCGCGGGCATGCCGGGCTTTAGAATGCCCGCGGCATTATCCACCGCGACCTTTACGCCAAAGACGAGGTTCGCGCGCTCGTTCTTCGTGATGCTCTGGCGCAGGGTAAACTCCGCCGCATCGCTGATCTCCTTGATCGTGCCGTCCAAAGGCTCCGTCTGTCCGTCGATGTAGACCTTCGCCGGATTCCCGATGCGCAGATCGCCGAGTACGTCGGTCGTCACGTAGACCTTGACCCAAACGTCCTGCGGGTCGATGAGCGTTGCAATCGGCGTGCCCGCGCGGACAAACTCTCCCCGTTCATAGTTCTTTGACAGGACGATGCCGTCCTTCGGCACGCGGACCGTGAGATCGCTGACCGCAGAGGCGTCGATTTCGAGGATTGCCTGCTGGCGCCGCACATCCTCCTCCGCCATGCGGATATCCTCGGGACGGCTGCCGCTCTCCATGAGCGCCTGTTCCTGCTGTGCCGCGCGCAGGTTCGCATTCGCCGTGTCGCGCGCCTCGCGCAGTCCGTCAAATGCCTGTTGGGAGATTGCTCCGCCCGCAATGAGCTCCGCGCCGCGCGCATAGTCGGCATCTGCTTTCTCTGCAGCAGCGCGTGCGGCATTCGTCCGCTCCGCCGCCGCGCGAATCTCCTCCGCACGGTTGCCGCTCTGCGTTCGCTGGAGGCTCGTCTCGGCATGAGCAAGCGCCGCCTCATCGCGCAGAACCGCGGCATCCAGATCACGCCGGCCGATGCGTGCCGCTGCGTCGCCGGCACGCACCGTCATCCCCTCCTGCAGAAAGAGCTCCTCGATGTAGCCGCTCTCCTTCGTGCTGACCTCCACCCGCGTCGCCTCGACCGTTCCCGTAAGGAGCTGCGCCCGCAGCTCCTGCGCTACGTATTCGCGGTAGGCAAATACAGCGAGCAGGATAAGCGCGCCAAGGAGCAGAACGATCCGTGCCATCTTCATCTTCATGCAGCGCTCTCCTTTCCGCAAAATCATATAATCTTATACAGTATATCATTGGAGTGCGCTCAGAGGAATTGATATGTGATTAAAATGGTCTGGTGCTCCTCAGGGTCTTCAAATTTTTTTCCTGCGATTCGAATACAAACATAGTTCCGCTCAAAAAGAGCCTATCCGCTGCGGATAGGCTCTTTCTTTTTATCTGAAATTACGATGTACGCCGCGCCCTCTCGAGGTACACGAGCAGGACGGAGATGTCGGCAGGCGAGACGCCGCTGATGCGTGCGGCCTGTCCGATGGAACGCGGGCGCACGGCCGCAAGCTTCTCCGCGGCCTCGAGGCGCAGGCTCGTGATCGCCGCATAGTCGAGCTCCGCGGGGATGCGCCGGCTCTCGAGGCGCTCCATGCGCGCGATCTGCTCCTGCTGTTTGGCGATATAGCCGTCGTAGCGCGCCATGATCTCAACCTCCTCGCGCACATCGTCTGCGAGTGCGGGCAGGTCAAAGAGCGCGGCGAGCACGCGATAGTCTCCCTCGCGCGAAAGCAGGGCAAAGAGACTCATCGGTACGCGCAGCGGAGAGATGCCCGCGCCTGCGAGCATCGCCTCCGTCTCGGCGCTCGGGCTGAGCCGCCGCTCCCGCAGGAGACGGAGCGCCGCATCGATCGCGCCGCGCTTTGCCGTAAAACGCGCCCAGCGCTCGTCCGTCACGAGCCCGACCGCGCGCCCCCGCGGCGTCAGCCGCAGATCGGTATTGTCCTGCCGGAGGACGAGCCGGTACTCCGCGCGGCTCGTCATCATGCGGTAGGGCTCCTCCGTCCCCTTCGTCACGAGGTCATCGATGAGGACGCCGATGTAGCCGTCACTGCGCCGCAGGATCAGCGGCTCCTCCCCGGCAATGCTGCGTGCGGCATTGATGCCCGCGATCAGGCCCTGCGCCGCCGCCTCCTCGTAGCCGCTCGTCCCGTTTGACTGTCCGGCGGAGTAGAGTCCAGCGATGCCCTTGACTGCAAGTGTTGCCTCCAGCTGCAGCGGGTCGAGACAATCGTACTCGATCGCGTAGCCGGGGCGCATGATGCGTGCATGCTCGAGGCCTGGAATCGTCGTGAGAAACGCCTCCTGCACATCTGTCGGCAGGCTTGTGGACATACCCTGTACATACATTTCGTTTGTATGCAGGCCCTCCGGCTCGAGGAAGAGCTGATGCCGCTCCTTATCCGGGAAGCGCGCGATCTTCGTCTCGACTGACGGGCAGTAGCGCGGGCCGATGCCCTCGATCACCCCGTTTGCCATCGGCGCACGGTGCAGATTTGCACGGATGACGGCGTGCGTTTCCTCGTTCGTATAGGTGAGCCAGCACGGTGTCTGCTCCGCGGGCATCTCCTCGGTCAAAAAGGAGAATGCCGGCGCAGCGGGGTCGCCCTCCTGCATGGAGGTCTTTGCAAAGTCGATGCTCCGCCGATCAATGCGCGCAGGCGTGCCCGTCTTGAACCGCATCAGCTTCAGTCCGACAGCGCGCAGAGAGTCCGAGAGCGCCATCGCCGGGCGCTGCCCGTTCGGGCCGCTGTCGTAGACCGTCTCGCCGAGGATGATGCGTCCGCGCAGATACGTTCCCGTCGCGAGGATGACGGCGTGTGCCGTCAGGCGTTCCCCCGTCTCGCAGACGACGCCGGTCACGCGCTTTTCTCCCGTGCGCTCCTCCGTGATGAGCTCCGTTACGAGCAGCTGGCGCACATCGAGGTTCTCCGTGTTCTCGAGCGTCTCCTTCATGATGCGCTGATAGAGGAATTTATCCGCCTGCATGCGCAGGGCGTGAACGGCGGGCCCCTTGCCCGTGTTCAGCAGACGGCGCTGGATGCTCGCACGGTCCGCCGCGAGCCCCATCTCGCCGCCGAGCGCGTCAATCTCGCGCACGAGATGGCTCTTGCCCGGGCCGCCGACCGACGGATTGCACGGCATCATCGCGATGTTGTCGAGCGAGAGCGTGAGGATGAGCGTACGCCTCCCCATGCGTGCCGCGGCAAGCGCCGCCTCGACGCCCGCATGCCCCGCGCCGATCACGATGATATCATAGTTTGTACTGCTGCTCACGAATATACTTTCCCCTATTTTTATAACATAAATCTGATTTTATTTGTGTTATGTTTACTTCCCGATGCAGAACTCGCTGAAAATGCGGTCAATGAGATCCGTGTCCGCCGTCTCGCCGAGGATTTCGCCGAGGATGTCATAGGCAGCACGCAGATCAATGGAGACGAAGTCCGTGCCCATATCCGCCGCAAGCGCCGCAGCTGCCTCATCGAGATGTCCGGCGGCGCGGCGCAGCGCATCGACCTCGCGCTCCTTGTTCGGCAGGGCCCCGTCGCTGAGTTCGCCCTCCCTCGCTGCAGCGCGCGCGGCGATGGCCGCACGGAGCGCATCCAGGCCTGTCCCCTCCCGCGCGGAGATCGTGAGAACGGGCGCATCCAGGGCAAAATCCGCAGCTGTGAGAACGGCGCTGCGATCCTCCTTGTTGCAGAGCACGAGAATATCCGCCGCCGTATTCTGCAGTCGCGCAAGGAGATCTCTGTCCTCATCCGTCAGCGCTGCCGATGCGTCAAAGACGGCAAGCACGAGCTCGGCATCGGCGAGATGCTCCTCCGTACGCCGCACCCCGATCTGCTCGACCGCATCCTCCGCCGCGCGCAGCCCCGCGGTATCGAGAAGACGCAGGGGAATCCCCTCGATAATGATCTCCTCCTCGATGACATCGCGCGTCGTGCCGGGCACGTCGGTGACGATGGCGCGCTCCATGCCGAGGAGCGCGTTGAGGAGACTCGATTTCCCGACGTTGGGCCGCCCGACGATAACGGTCTTGACGCCCTCGCGCAGAACGCGCCCCGCATCCGCGCCCGCAAGCAGGCGCCGCACGGCTGCAGATGCCTCCTCCACATCCGCGGAGAGCACCGCCGTGTGCACCTCCGGGAGATCGTCCTCAGGAAAATCGATGCTCGCCTCAATGCGTGCGATCGCGCCGAGAAGACGCTGCCGGACCGCCGCGATCTCCGCCGAGAAAGCCCCCTCTATGCGCGCACGCGCAGCATTGGCAGCCCGTGCGCTCTTTGCCGTGATGAGCTCCATAACGCCCTCGGCGCGCGCAAGATCGAGCCGGCCGTTCAAAAAGGCGCGCTTCGTGAACTCCCCCGCCTCCGCGGGCCGCGCACCGGCCTCCCATGTTCTGAGGAGCACCTCGCGCAGGACAACGCGCCCGCCGTGGCACTGCAGCTCGACCGTATCCTCCCCCGTATAGGAATGCGGCGCACGCATATAGAGGAGGATGCACTCGTCGATCGCGCTGCCGTCCGCCGCCGTGATATGACCGTAGCGTGCGGTATAGGGCGCCATGTCGCCGAGCGCGCCGCCTGCCGCAGGACGGAACACGCGCCGCGCAATGGGGAGCGCCTGTGCGCCGCTCATGCGGATGATGCCGATGCCGCCCGTTCCCTGCGGGGTGGCGATCTGACTGATGGTGTCATCGGTCATTGTGTCCCTTTCCCTGTGTTCCCAAGCGCCCATTCCCAAAGGGGCGCTTCTATATTTTCCACAAATGTCAATAGCTGATATGCTGATTTAATAAGGCATCCAGTTTCCCCACAATCTCACGGCGATATTCTTCCATTGTATCATACATCATCGCAATCTCATTTTGTGCCTCCATACTGATTGTTCCGCTTGTATCAACCGGCAAAGGAACAACTACATCAGAAATCATGGATGGATACAACTTCGTAAACTCATCTTCACCGCGATCTCCCCGACGCCCTTTTGCCAACTTACGAAAGATGGGCTCTAAAATGTAACGCAAATATAAGATATTTATATGGTCCATTTTGGGAATCAGTAGTCCCCGATCACCATTGATGGAAAACTGTCCTTTCAGCACTGTCACCGTACCCGCAAATCCATTGGTTGACCAACTCAGATACTCCCCATCATAATCATATGTATCTATATGTGTCAGTGGATTCGTACTCGATGCAGCAAAGATAGGATAATCCCCTTGATGATCTTTGCCATATTTTCGTGTATACCTACTCTTCCCTTTCACCGTATTAAATACATCAGAAAGAGGCATATAGCGCATGGGGTACTCCTTTAGGTCAATACGAAAAATCACCTCTTTGATTCGATTTCTTTTTTTCACAATCTCATCTTTTATCTGTTTAACAGACATAAGTTGATGTGTAATAAAGTTCTGATATTCTATGTCAAATTCTCCATCCGCAGAAATCGGTATATTGATTTTGACATTCTTCATATTGGTCAAGGAAGCCCGCAGACCTCGATCAAATCCATAAATATAACTGGTTTCTCTTAATATATGGGAAAGGTAAAACGGGTCGATTCCATGATGAATTATTTTTATTGCACCACAATGATCTGTTGTTGCAAAAGGTGTTCCCATACCAACAACATTGAAGTCAAAATCTCCATCAATTCCCCAAATAACATAAGAAGAATCATAGTCGGTTATATTGCTCGTATCAGAATATACGAACGGCTTAAATACATTAGCACTGTAGACAGGAATCTCTCCGCGTGGGATTTGAAAATCTTTTCGCAGTACACGTTTTCCAATAAAAAGATCAAAATACTTACGATCTGCTAGCCAAATCTCTTCCCTTTGATTTACTTTATTTTTTTTTTTTGTTACCTCACGCAACAACTCTTGAAACTCACTCAACGTTTCTGCGGTATCTTCAACAAGAAGAACGAACTCTTCAATCGATACGCTCTCAGTCTCCTCCTCAATCCCGAGCGCGATCCGTTCCTCGCGCGTCCACCAACGCTCAACCGACCAGTGCGTCCCCTCCGCGAATGCGTCGATGGAGACAATCTTACAGCGCGGGTCGTCTGTCCTGAAGCAGTCCTTTGCACCACGGAACATGCAGTAGAGATCCGCCGCCGCCGCAAGGTCGTTCTGCTCCAGATCAAACCGATACATATCCCGCGTCTCCCCGATCTCCGAGCAGAGATAGGTGAATATGGGACTTGTCTGCTGTTCCTTTACCGTAACGCCTTCGCACACGACGGGGACTTTCTTCGTCAGTGCCATGATGTAGGTCTTTTTATTCGTGGTAAAGAAGGTGTTGAGCGGGAGTGAGATCACTGCGTCAATCTCACATTCGGTCCGAATGAAGTCACGCAGGCGCTGATCGTTGCTGCGGTTCATAATCCCGTCGGGCACAACAATGAAAGCCTTTCCTCCCGGCTTCAGGGCGCGGATGATCCACTCCATGAACAGCCCCTCGACCCCCATCGCGCTGATGCTATAGTGCGATTTGAGATCCACCCGCTTTGCTATCTCCTCTTTGAGGTTGCTGCTGCCGCTCATCACATAGGGCGGATTCGTCAGAATTAAATCGTATTCGTCTGTGATCGGATGCGAGAGTGTCCCTAGGATGGAGTTGGTCTGCAGGAGGAAGGTATTGTTGAATAGCTCCGAGAACTGCGCGCTGATTCCTGCGTGATCGCGCAGAAGGGCAGAGAAATAGATAAGCATATTCGCCTTGGCGAGGATGATGGTCTTTTGCTCATCCTTGTCGAATCCCTTATCAAATCCTGAAAGCTGAATCTTAGCTTTCAGCTGCCCGCCCTCGACGGTAAAATAGCGGCCGAGGTCATGCAGGATCGGTTCGAGGAGGAATTTCCCAACGCCGCACGCGGGATCGCAGATGTGCATACCGGGACGAATCTCCGCCATTTTTGCGATGGACTGCACAACCTTCAGCGGAGTAAAGAACTGTCCCCAGTTCTTCTTACTGATAGATTCCTTGAGAAATGTCTCGAAAAGTCTGCTCTTGAAATCGTAGTCGATCTTTTCAAGTGTGCCGAATTTCGCAAAGCGATCCAGTATCTTATGAAAGACGGCAGCATAGCCATCGACAGCTTTGTCATCCTTGGAGACGAAGATCGTTCCGTTAATGATGGTCGTATTGTCCTTCAGATTCTTTGGGAAAAGTTCCTTGATCTTAGGACGGACGCTGCTCGCATAGACCTCCAGAACCTCATTATCGGTGTTCGCCCCGTACTGGGCAAGCAAATGATCGAATGTATACGCACCGCGCAATACGCCAAGATCGCTGAGATACTTGAAGATAAATACCTCGACGAATGTATAGAGGCAGTTCTCCGGCGTCGCCCCGGACACCGCCCATAAATCCTGCCAGACTTGACGTGCGAGTGGAAGAGGATCGACTGCAACAGGAGTGCAGAGCATATCATTGTCCGCCCGGATAGAGGATAGAATCCGATGGATGAGACGGATGGATATATCCGAGTCCCGCTGAAATTCGCTTGTAAGTGGCTTTCCATCCTCAGATAAAATTGGATTTCCTGTCAGGGGATTGATCCAATATGTCTTCTTCCCATCCGTCACAATATAGATTTTTGCCCCTAATACACGTGCTGTGCCAAGTTCCTGTGCGACAGCTGCGGCAACCTGTTTTTTGGTACGCAACTGACTTGGCTGTTTATACTCAATCGTGGCAATGACATGCGCCTTTTCAATAATGAGTGCATCCGGCTTCTTGCTCTCGAATTCTGCATAGTTTTTCTGCGGAATTATCTGCGCCTCTTTCAAGGCTTTAAGCGTTGTTGCACCAATATTATAATATTCCCATGGCCCCATATGTTCCGGGGCTGCCACTAAGTTCCTCTGAATCAGTTCTTCACTCATGATGGACAGCTCCTTTTGAAAACTTATCGTACAAACGTGCCTATATTTAAGATAGCAGAAATATATTTGTATTACAAGTTAAACTGAAAAAAGATGAAAAATGATATTATATTACTCCATATTAAAGAAAGAAGGACTGTTGCACGAAGCTGAATTTGGCTTCATACAACAGCCCTTTTTCGATCTTATCAGCGCTCGCCGATGCTCTCCTCATAGTCCCGCCCATAGCGCCTGCGCTTGGGGACGATGACGACGTAGCGGCGCGGATTCTCTCCCGCGCTGTACGTGGTAACGCGGCGGTTGTCCTGCAGCGCCGTGTGGATGATCTTGCGCTCGTGGCGGCTCATGGGCTCGAGGCGGATCTCCTCGCCGATGCGGCACGCCTTGTCCGCGAGATGTCCCGCGAGGCGCGTGAGTGTCTCCTCGCGGCGCGCACGGTAGTCCTCCACGTCAAGGATGACACGCGCGTAGCCGTTCTCCATAATCTTGTTGACGACGAGATTCGTAAGGTACTGGAGTGCGTCGAGTGTTGCACCGTGCTTGCCGATGAGGATGCCGAGGTTCTCCCCCTGCATGTTGAAGACCGTGCCCGCCGGCGTATCCGTGCGGTGCAGGGCAACGCTGAGACGCATGGAGGCAAAGATCTCGCCGAGGAATTTCTCGGCGGCGGCGGTCATTGCGGGCGTCAGCGGCACGAGCGGCGTCTCGCTGCGCGGGCGGCGCTGCTGATCGTCGCCTGCATCCGTGTTCTCATAGCGTCCGGGACGTTCGCGGCGCATATCCGGACGCGCGTTCTGCGGCCGGCCTTCGCTCTGCGCATACTGCTCCGCATTATTTTTTCGCGCACGTGAGCGCAGATCGGTATGGAACCGCTTCGGACGCGGGGAAAATCCGTCGGCATCCCCCTGATTTTCCTGCGCGTCTGTCTTTTGCTGCGCGATGACGGTCGGCTGTGCCGGGAGTGGAATCTCCGTGTGCTGCGCCGGAATCACAGGCCGCGTGGTGACGCGGATGCGCGCCTCGCGCTTGCCCCAGAGGCCGAGGAATCCGCTCGAGGGCTTCTGCAGGATCTCGTAGGTGATCTCAGCCCGGCCGCAGCCGAGTTTGTCGAGCGCAAAAGAAAGCGCATCCTCGACGGTTTTGCCGGTGGCTTCAATGATCTCCGCCATTCAGATCGCCTCCTTTGCCACGGGTCCCTCGCTGCGGTACATCCACCACTGCTGGATGATCTGCACGACGTTCATCGTCACCCAGTAGAGCACAAGGCCGGACGGGAACTTGAGGCTGATCCAGCCGATGAAGAGAGGCATGACGGTCATCATGATCTTCATCTGGGCATTCATCTCGGTGGAGGTCATCTTCTGCTGGAGGAAGGTGGTCAGCGCCGAGAGGACGGGCAGGATGTAGAGCGGATCGGGCTCCGACATGTTCGGCAGCCAGAAGAACGCCGCCGCCGCCGCGCTCGGGAAGGTAAAGTTAAAGAGCGCGTAGTACATGCCCATGAGGATCGGCATCTGCACGAGGAGCGGCAGACAGCCCGCGAGCGGATTGACGCCGGCATTTCGAAAGAGCTCGCCCGTCTTCTGCTGGAGCATCTGCGGGTTGTTCTTGTACTTTTCCTGGATCTTTTTCATCTTCGGCTGGATTTCCTGCATCGCCTTCATGGATTTGACCTGCTTGACAGTGAGCGGATAGGTCACGAGCTTGATGAGGATGGTGAGCAGGATGATCGGATAGCCGTAGCTCTCGAGCCCTGCGGCGCTGGTGACGCTGTAGAATGCGCCGAGGATCATCTGCAGAATATGGATGATGGGGTCAAACAGATTGCTGAAAAATTCGATCAACGGTAGTTCCTCCTACTAATGTTTGGGAAATTTGACAAAATATTCCACGCGGAAAGCAGCTTGTTTATGTGTTCGTGCAAGATCGGAAGATAACATTACGGTACGGGATCGTAGCCGCCCCGATGAAACGGATGACATCGCAGAATGCGCCTGAGCGCCATCCACCCGCCGCGCCAAGCGCCGTAGCGTTCGATCGCCTCCGCCGCGTAGGCCGAGCAGGTTGGATAATAGCGGCAGTGCGGTGGCATAAGCGGGGAGATGCCGCTGCGGTAAAAATGAATCAGAAGAAGGAGCAGCCGCTTCATCGGTGCTCCCCCGTGCGGGGTGCAGCGCTCCCCTCTCCAAAGATCTTTGCGCGGCGCGCAAGGCGGCGCAGCTCTGCGGCCGCATCCTGCATTTTGCATGCGGCGAGCCCCGCGCGCCCGATGAGGAGGATCCCGACGTCCGTGCGCAGCTCATGCTGCATATGGCGATATGCCTCGCGCAGGAGACGCTTCGTGCGGCTGCGCACGGCGGCGCAGCCGAGTTTTTTCCCGGCGGCAAAGCCGACTTTGCCCGCAACGCGCGGATCGCGCAGAACGTAGAGGATCATTCCCCGCCCCGGCACAACCGCGCCGTTTTGATAGACATTCTGAAAATCGCTCCGCCGCTTAATGATCTTCGTGCGCGGCAGCGTGTATCTCTTTTTTTCCATATCGTTAAAAAAGAGGTCACCCGCGGTGACCTCCTGCTCAAAGTCCAGCGAAATTACGCCGAAAGTTTCTTTCTTCCGCGCTGACGCCTTCTCTTGAGTACGAGGCGGCCGCCTTTCGTCTTCATGCGTTCACGGAATCCATGTGTCTTTTTTCTCCAATGATTGTTGGGCTGAAATGTTCTCTTCACCTCTCGTCACCTCCTTTTCTGCCGCGCACAGTCGCGGTATGTGCCGCCGAGCGGCAATTTCTTTTATATGATTTCACTAGGGGTCATTATAGACGAAGAAAACCTCTACTGTCAAGGCGCGCACGCGCTATTTCCGCGTTTTTTTCGGCGGATGAACCAAAAGCCCCTGTTGATAAGTCGTCTTTTTTTTGCTAAAATATTCCCTGTGCATTGTGGAAAACCTGTGAAAAAATCGTGTACAATTTTGTTCCCGCACACAATATCTGCGTTTTTTCGCCGATAAAGTTATCCACATCTGTGAATAACACTGTGGATAAGGAAAATATCTGCATACATAAAAATTTTTTTGAAGGGACGCACCCCCATGGCCGTAGAAAAGAATCTCCCGCTCGAACCCCTGTGGCAAAAGGTCCTCGCAAAGACGGACGGCATTCTGCCAAAGGACGCCGTAAATCAATGGATCTCCCGCATCATGCCCGTCGCACTGGAAAACGGCGAACTCGTCCTCGCGGTCCGAGACACGTTCACAAAGCAGTACATTGAGCCGCGCTATCTCGCCCTCCTCGGCGACGCAGTGCACCAGGCGCTTGGCGCAGACTACACGATCCGTCTCGTGGTCGACGCAAAGAAGGCGGAACCGGCAAAAGAGTCCGTATTGAGGCCCGAGCCCACACCGACAAAAGAAGAGCCGAAGCAGAGCGCTGACACGCCGGCGCAGGGCAGTCTCCCGCTGACGCCGCCGCCGAGCGACACACACGCCGCTGCGCCCGATGACGCGACAACGCTCAATCCGAAGTACACCTTCGACGCCTTCGTCACGGGACGCTCCAACCAGTTCCCCTACGCGATGGCAAAGGCAGTCGCCGACGCGCCGGGCCTCCCCTCGCACAATCCGCTCTTCATTTACGGCGGCGTGGGGCTCGGCAAGACGCATCTCATGCACGCGGTCGGCCACAAGATTCTCGCCGACCATCCGGACCGGCGCGTCCTCTACATCGCGAGCACGGATTTTACGAACGAATTCATCCGCTCGATCCGCGAGAAGAACATGGACGCGTTCCGTGAGAAATATTACAGCATCGATGTCCTGCTGATCGACGACATCCAGTTCTTCGCCGGGCAGGAGCAGACGCAGACCGAGTTCTTCCAGACGTTCAACAAGCTGCGCGACAACGGCAGCCAGATCATCCTGACCTCGGATCGCCAGCCGCAGGACGTCAAGGGACTCGAGGACCGCCTCATCTCACGCTTTGCCGGCGGCGCACCCGTGGACATCCAGCCGCCGGAGTTCGAAACGCGCGTGGCGATCCTGCAGAAAAAAGCACAGTCCGAAGAGGTCGACATCCCCGAGGATGTGGTCACCTACATCGCGAGCCGCGTCGACAGCAACATCCGCGAACTCGAGGGCGCACTCACGCGCCTCATCAAATACGCCTCCACCATGCGCATGCCGATCGACGAGACGACCTGCGTCGCCGCGCTCGGCAACTATCTGCGCGGAGAGACAGGACGGCGCATCACGATGGAGATGATCGAGCGCATCGTCTGCACGCATTTCAAAGTGACGAGCGAAGACATCCGCTCCACCAAGCGCAGCAACGACATCGCCTATCCGCGTCAGATCGCGATGTACCTCTGCCACGAACTCACAGACGTATCGTGGCCGACGATCGGCGGCTTCTTCAACCGCGACCACTCGACCGTCATCCACGCACACAAGAAGATTCAGAGCCTCACAAGCGAGGATGCAGCGACCGACGCGCTCGTCAAGTCGCTGAGCATCCAGATCAGAGGAATATAAGCCCTCTCTTCCCCCCTCCCTGTGGAAATCTCTGCGCACAGCGCGCAGAATTTCATGTGGACGCTTTGTGGATAATAAGTCTTTCCTCCTTCGTCTGTGCAAACTGTGGATAACCGCGTGACAAATGCACCCGTTTTATCCACAGGAACAGCCGCGTCCCATCCGAGCTCTTCCTCCTTTTCCACAAATCCACAGCCCCTACTACTACCGTTACTATATTTATTTACAACACGCAATCATAGAAAAACAGCAAACTCTCCCATCGGAAAGGAACGCCCATGAACATCTCACTTGCCAAGAACGACCTCATCTCTGCACTGCAGATCGTCAGCAAAGGTCTCTCCACCAAACCGCAGACGCCGATCCTTTCGGGCATCTACATGACGGCAAAGGAAGGACAGCTCGAACTCCAGACTACCAACTATGAGCTCGGCTTTATCCTCACCATCCCTGCCGAGATCCACAATACGGGCACAGCAGTGCTGCCCGGAAAGTATCTCACTGAGTTCGCGCGCAAGCTGCCGGCAGACGAAGTCTCCATCGATACGGATTCTGCCGACGGCCTTGCCGTCATCCAATCAGGCGCTGCCCGCTTCACCCTGCGGACAATGGAGATCAGTGATTTTCCTGTACTTCATCGTATGGACGGAACACTGCACTTTACTATTAAAGACCGTACTCTTGCGCGTCTTGTCAAAAAATCTGCATTTGCCTGTCTGCGTGAGGAGCAGCGTGACCGCCGTCCGATCTTCACGGGCTGCCAGCTCGAGGTTGAGGGGAAGGAAATCACCTTTGCCGCGACGAATGTCCACCGCCTTGCAGTCAAAAGCGAACAGCTCGAAGATGATGCCGGACAGATCCGCGTCATCATTCCGGCAAAGTTCCTCGAGGAAGTCACGCGCACCATCAGCAGCGAGGTTCCCGCCGACATTCATGTCACATGCTCCTACAATCAGGTCAGCATGTCCTCAGGCAGCATCTATATGACTGCGCGCCTGATCGAGGGAACATTCCCCGACTACCGCCGCGTTATCCCGCGCGAGGAGAATATCCGCACGAAGGTAACCCTCGACGCCGCGTCGTTCGCATCTGCCGTCGACCGCGCTTCGCTCATTGCGCGTACGGATCAGTATAATATTGTAAAGCTCTCCTTTGCGCAGGGATTGATGCGCATCTCCTCGAACAGCCCGGAGATCGGCGAGGCCGAGGAGACGATTCCGGCAGAGGTCACAGGCGATGATGTGACGATCGCGTTCAACGCATCCTATCTCATGGATGCGTTGAAGTCGCTTGACAGCGATACCTGCATTCTTTCCCTCCAGGGATCGAACGAGCAGGGCGTGAATCTTTCTCCGATGACGATCCGGGAGGAAGCTGATCCAAATTATATTTACGTTGTAACGCCGGTGAGGACACACTGAGTTGACAGATATAGAGATTCGTACGGATTTTATTCAGCTTGATCAGTTTCTCAAACTTGCCGGTGCCGTGCCGAGCGGCGGCATGGTAAAGGAGCTTCTCTCAGGCGGGGGGATCCTGCGCAACGGAGAGCCGGAGACGGCGCGCCGGCGCAAGCTTGTGTCCGGCGATGTGGTTGCGGTGGACGGCATCGGGGTCTACCGCGTTGTACGGATTTGACAGATGCAGATAACAGAGCTCTCTCTGCGTTCGTATCGGAATTATGAGGATCTTGCGCTCGGTTTTGACGACGGGGCACAGATCTTTCTCGGGGCGAACGCGCAGGGCAAGACGAATATCATTGAGGCGCTCTACTACGCCGCATTCGGACGCTCCCATCGCACATCCAGCGATGCGGAGCTTATTCGTATGGGCGACGACGGGGCGCATATCGGTCTGCGCTTTGTGCGGCACGATGTGCCGGGGGAACTTTCGTTTACCTTTCAGCGCGGCGCGCGGCGGCGCATCGAGTACGCCGGAGAGAATCTCCGTCAGCGCGATCTCGTCGGCATTCTGCCGATGGTGCTCTTCTCCCCGGAGGATCTTTTCCTCGTTAAGGGAGCGCCCGCGCTGCGCCGCCGCTATCTGGATGCGGAGCTCTCGCAGGCAAGTCCCGCCTACTACGGCGAGCTTCTGCGCTATACGCACATCCTGCGCCAGCGGGGTGCTGTTCTGAAGGACATCCGCGAGCGGCTCGCGCCTGTGGATGCGCTCCTTCCGTGGGATGCGCAGCTTGCGCGCAGTGCCGCATGGATCGTGACGCGGCGTATCGCGGCGGTTGCGGATCTTGGTGCGCTTTCCACGCGCGTGCAGGCGGTGCTCGCGGACGGCGAGGAGCTGACCCTCTCCTATGAGATCGCAGGCGCGGACGAGGATGTTCCGGGGGCGAAAGAGGGCATGGCGCAGCGGCTCGAACTGTGGTATAATGAGATGCTTATAGAAAATCGCGCGCGCGATATTGTGCGCGCCGCGACGGGAACGGGTCCGCATTTGGATGATCTCGTTCTGCGCGTTGACGGCATGAGCCTCCGCAGTTACGGTTCGCAGGGACAGCAGCGCACAGGTGCGCTGGCGCTTAAGATCGCAGAGCTCTTCTACCTGCGGGAGAAGACGAGCGAGGCGCCGATTCTCCTGCTCGATGATGTGATGAGCGAGCTGGATGCCGATCGGCGCAGGGCGCTTCTCGATTTCATCCGGCGCGAGCGCATCCAGACATTTATCACCGCGACGGATGCAGCGTATTTTCCCGCTGAGCGCATGGGGACGTACCGCCATGTGCAGGCAGGACAGGTTTTGGAGGATTAGGAGGGAAAGCGATGCGCACGACGCTTGGTACGGCGGCTGCAGACGATGATGTGCGCGCAGCGATTCATCGGCTCGGTCCCTCCTTTGAGCGTGGTTATATTGCGCATCTGACGCTCGCGCACTGGGCGGACATCATGGGTGAGATGGTTGCGCGCCGCGTGCGAGCGGTCTATGTGAAGGACAGCAAGCTCTACCTCTATGCGCCCGATGCCGTCTGGAAGAATGAGATGCGCATGAGCGCGCCCGAGATCGTCCAGCGCGTCAACAACTTCGCCGGCGGGCGCATGATCCGTGAAATTGCCTTTGCACGTACGGCGCGTCTGCCGATCGTCCCTGCCGGGGACGGGGGTGATGAGGAGATGCCTGCGGACTATGCCCGTGCTCTCGTGCAGACGGGGCTTACGGACGAGGAGATCGCGCATGGCTCTGCGCTGGCAGCATCTGTGGAGGATGAGAAACTAGCCTCCTCCATTCAGCGTGCCTATCAAAATATGCGCAAGGCACGGCGGCTCAAGGAGCAGCGCGGATTTACTCCCTGCCCCATTTGCGGACGGCTGGTCCAGGGTATCTGCCTTGATTGCCGCCGCAGCGAGGAGCGCAGCGTACGGCGCGAGGTGCGCGCCATTCTGCGTCGGGAGCCGTGGATCAAGCTTGCGGACATTGTCCGGCGGATTCCCTCCTGCGACGCGCTCATGCTCGGCAGCGAGCGTGCCGACCTCATCCGCCGGATTGCTGGCGAGACGGCATATACAGAGCAGGACAGCGAGAATGCACGCATGCTCACCATGCTGCACCGCGGACTTCCCCCCGAGGAGGTCACGCCGAAGAAGATCCGGAGTACCTTCTGGGAACTGCGCAATGAGCTCATCACCACGCGCGAATTCTGGGAAGAGATGAAGCAGCGCAGGGCAAAGAAGAAATCGTAACGAAAGGGGCGTTTCCAATGATCCTCAGTATTGATGAAATCCGTGATAAAATCCGCCCCATCTGCGAGAAATACAAGGTCGAAAAGGTATGGCTCTTCGGCTCGTATGCACGCGGTGAGGCGCGCGAGGACAGTGATGTAGACTTTCATATGAAAGTTCCTAAGGAGATAGGGCTGTTTGGGCTTGGTGGTATTTATGCAGACCTCGAAGAAGCGCTCGGGAAGGAAATCGATCTGATTACGAGAATCCCGGAGGAAAATAAAATCTTCAAGAAATACGTCGAAAGGGAGGAGATACTTCTTTATGATCGTCAGCGAGAAGGATGCTCAGATCCTGCAAATTATCGTAAAGCATTGTGATGAGATTATCGAAATTTCTCGTCTTTTTGGAAAATCAAAAAAAGAATTCATAGAAAACTATGCATATCATAGTTCTTGCTCTATGCTGATTCAGACCATCGGAGAGGTTGTAAAAAAAATCTCGTCAGATTTTCTTGAGAAAGTTCCTGAAATTCCATGGAAAGATATTAAGAAAATGAGAAACTTGTTCGCGCACGATTACGACCATAGCCTTGATTTTGAAGTTGTTTGGGATACGATTGAACAGAATATCCCAATTCTTAGGGAGGTTTGTGCCCGTATCCTGAAAGAAAATAACTATGAGATCATTCGTGTAAAATCTCTGAAATTCCCTAAATAAGAAGTTCAATAGCTCCAAGGAGGAAATGATGGCAAAGAAGATCGACCTGAATGCAAACGAGGAGCAGGCGGAGATTCGTCCGCTCACGCCGGAGGAGGCAAAAGAAGCCGCTGAGATGGCGGACATCCCCGATCTAACGGGTGTTGCGATCGGCACGGAGGAGATGGGTGACGAGGTCACTGCAGTCGATGCCGACTATGGCGCGGGACAGATCCAGGTGCTCGAGGGCCTTGAGGCTGTTCGCAAGCGCCCGGGTATGTACATCGGATCGACCTCCGAGCGCGGACTGCATCACCTTGTCTATGAAGTTGTTGACAACTCCATTGACGAGGCGCTTGCGGGCTACTGCGACAACGTCGAGGTTGTGATCCACAAGGACAACAGCATCACCGTCACGGACAACGGCCGCGGCATTCCCGTTGATATGCACGAAAGCGGCATGCCTGCGGTCGAGGTCGTGCTCACTGTTCTCCATGCGGGCGGCAAGTTCGGCGGCGACGGCTACAAGGTCTCCGGCGGTCTCCACGGCGTCGGCGTCTCGGTCGTCAACGCCCTCTCCTCCTCGATGGAGGTCGAGGTGCGCCGCGACGGCAAGATCTATGAGATTTCCTTTACGCGCGGCGTGACAGTGAATAAGCTGCATGAGATCGGCACATCCGAGACCACGGGTACGCGCGTGCATTTTGTCCCGGATCCGGAGATCTTCACCGTTACCACGTACAGCTTTGAGACGCTGAAGCACCGCCTGCGCGAACTCGCCTTCCTCAACCACGGCATTACGATCACGCTCGTGGATGAGCGCGGCGAGGAGGAACGCCGCGAGACGTTCCATTTTGAGGGCGGCATCCGCTCCTTCGTTTCCCACCTCAACCGCAAGAAGGAGACGATCAACGAGGAGCCGATCTACTTCAATGGGGTCAAGGACGATACGGTCGTCGAGATCGCGATGCAGTACAACGACAGCTATCAGGAAAATATATACAGCTTCGTCAACAACATCAATACCGAGGAAGGCGGCACGCATCTTGCGGGCTTCAAGATCGCCCTCACACGCGCGGCGAACGACTTTGCCCGCCGTCTGAACGTGCTCAAGGACAAGGACGGCAACCTCTCCGGCGAGGACGTGCGCGAGGGTCTCACCTGCGTCATCAGCCTGAAGGTGCGCGAGCCGCAGTTCGAGGGCCAGACCAAGACGAAGCTCGGCAACTCCGAGGTGCGCGGCATCGTGGACTCCATCGTCACTGAGGGGCTCACCGAATACTTTGAGGAAAACCCTGCCATTACGAAGAAGGTGCTCGAAAAGGGCCTCATGGCATCGCGCGCACGTGAGGCAGCGCGCAAGGCGCGTGAGCTCACGCGGCGCAAGAATGCGCTCGAGGTCTCGAGCCTGCCGGGCAAGCTCGCCGACTGCTCCGTGAAGGACCCCGATCAGTGCGAGATATACATCGTCGAGGGCGACTCCGCGGGCGGCTCGGCCAAGCAGGGACGCGACCGCAGGTTCCAGGCGATCCTGCCCCTGCGCGGCAAGATCCTCAACGTCGAGAAGGCGCGCCTTGACAAGATCTTTGCAAACGCCGAGATCCGCACGATGATCACGGCGTTCGGCACGGGCATCGGCGAGGAGTTTGACCTCTCGAAGCGGCGTTACAGCAAGATCATCATCATGACGGATGCGGACGTTGACGGCGCGCACATCCGCACGCTGCTCCTCACGTTCTTCTACCGCTACATGAAGCCGCTCGTCGATCACGGCCACGTCTATATTGCGCAGCCGCCGCTCTATCAGATCCGCAAGGACAAGAAGCATTTCTACACCTACTCCGACGAGGAGCAGGCAAAGAAGCTCGATGAGATCGGGCGCGACGGCGTAACCATCCAGCGCTACAAGGGTCTTGGCGAGATGAACCCCGAGCAGCTCTGGGAGACCACCATGAACCCCGAGGGGCGCACCATGCTGCAGGTCGGAGCGGAGGATGCGGAGGCTGCGGACGAGCTCTTCACCATTCTCATGGGCGACAAGGTCGAGCCGCGCCGCCAGTTCATCGAGGAGAATGCACGTCTCGTGCGCAATCTGGATATCTGATTTTGTTTGTATAGGATATAGAAGAATCCCCTTGACGCTCCTGCGTCAAGGGGATTTGTTTACTTGTGCTACGTATGTTCTTATGGTACACTACAAACAAAGCATTGCCAAAAGGGCGGTTCCCCTTTTCCGCGTGGAAGGGGGTGATGGCATGGGTACGTACGAGATGTTTACATTTCTGATTCTGCTCATTGCTTTGATCCTCGCGATCAAATTCTAAATAAGAAAAATCCGCCTCCAGCTTCCAAACAGTAGGCGGAAATTTCATCCTATTATTGGGGAGCCGACTACGGCAGTGCCCCTTTTTATGTCTCTATTTTATCATGTATGCGCCGTATCGTCAAGGAACGGGGAACGGAGAAAACGAGTATGAAGAAATTTTTTGATCGGCTTTCGGTGGATCGGAGCGACTGGCGTGATGTTTTTTCTGCGTGCCTCGGCAAGATGATGTGCGTCCAGAATGCCTGCGGCGAGCTTGTGGTGCAGAATGAGAATTGGAACATCGATCTTGGGCGCGGCGTTATATTCTTCGGCATGCGGGAGTATCCGATTCAGTTCATTGGAAGTGTATCCAAGTCGAGCGGCACATGGCTCTGGGGATGGGAAAACATCAATCATTTCCCCGACGAGATCATCCGTCTTGCCAATGAGACAAAGGCATACGGCGAGGAATGGCATCTGGGGGCTCTGACAGCAGCAGAGTTCGATCTGAACGATACATTCAATGGGCACAATCTATCCATTGCAGCCTGCGGGATTGCGGATCATTTTGCCTACTACCGCTGTCCGCACGAGGGAGGTGCGATTTTTGTCGCGGTCGGCGGCGTGCCGGAGGAGGTCTTTGCGCCCGTCGATTTTCCACGTTTCGTCTCTCTTCTGACGCAGTGCCTCGAGCAGTACGAGGTCAATCATCGCATCTTTGTCGAGGCGTTCCTCCTGTGGAACCGCACGCCGTACGATTGGGACGGTAATACGCTGACCGCGCACTTCACGCAGGATCTTGTCATCACATTTGAGCAGGCGGACGATGATCTGCGCATTTCGTCAATTTCGAGTTTGTAATCTCATTTCTTTTGAGGGCGTTGACTTAGGACAGCGTCCTTTTTCTTTTTTCAAAAAAATTATTGTACCTATTGAAATTATGATTTTTATATGCTATACTCATTTTGTAATCAAGATAATTACTAAATATTTATGGAGGTATTTCATATGAAAATCGCAGTTGCAGCATCGAACGGGAAGGCAAGCCGTGCAGTCATCAGCGAACTGATCGCGCGCGGACATGAGGTGACGGCATTTGCACGCAGCGAGAACAAAAGTGCAGCAAAGAATTTCGTACAGAAGGACATCATGGACCTGACGAAGGACGATCTGGCAGGATTTGATGCAGTCGTGGACGGGTTCGGCGCGTATACGCCGGAGACGCTGCCGCTGCATACAAAGACAAGCCAGCATCTCGCGGATCTCGTCGCGGGTACGAAGACGCGCCTCTATATTGTCGGCGGTGCGGGCAGTCTCTATGTCGATCCGGAGCATCGTGTGCAGCTGCTCGATACCCCGGAATTCCCGGCGGAGTTCTATGCGCTGGCGAAGGCGCAGACGGAGGAGCTGGCGGCGCTCCGCTCCCGCACGGATGCGAAGTGGGTCTTTGTGAGCCCCGCAGCGGACTTCCGTGCCGACGGGGCAAAGACGGGCAGGTATATCCTCGGCGGCGAGGAGCTGACGCTGAGCGCGGCGGGCGAGAGTATCATCAGCTATGCGGACTATGCACTCGGGATGGCCGACCTGATCGAGAGTGGGACTCATATCGGTGAGCGCGTGTCTCTCGTGCAGGCGTAAATGTGATCAAAAATCTATGAAGGAAGTGGTTCGATGTCCCTTGCTCTCATTCAAAAGCTGAATGCGATGCTCCTCGCAGAGATGCCGGAGTATCGCAGACAGGCGGCGGGGGTCGGAGAGACGGAGGAAGCGCAGCGGAATCTGCTGCGTGCGCTCATGAATGTCCGTCCTCCCCTGCCGCTCACAGAGGAGTTCGTGCGCCTGCAGGATGAACTGCTCGCCGCAGAGCGGGAGGAGCGCGGCGTCATCGATGTGACGGCACTGTCCACCGCCCCATCGAATGAGCGCATTACCCTCTGGCAGGGTGACATCACGCGCCTCTCTGCGGATGCGATTGTCAACGCGGCGAACGCGGCTCTCCTCGGCTGCTTCATCCCCTGCCACCGCTGCATCGACAACGCGATTCACAGCGCAGCGGGTCTGCAGCTGCGCGCGGAATGCGCTGCGCTCATGGAGCGCCAGGGGCATCCGGAGGAGACGGGCACGGCGAAGATCACGCAGGGGTACAATCTCCCTGCGCGCCATGTCATCCACACGGTCGGACCGATCGTCAGCGGGGCCCTGACGGATGAACACAGGGAGCTCCTTGCCTCCTGCTATCGCTCCTGTCTGCATCTCGGGGCGGAGCATGGCCTCAGGAGCATCGCCTTTTGCTGCATCTCAACCGGAGAGTTTCATTTTCCAAACAAAGAAGCGGCTGAGATCGCCGTACGCGAGGTGCGGGCGTTTCTCGCGCAGAATAAATCAATGGAACGTGTGGTATTCAACGTCTTCAAAGACGAGGACCGCATGATTTACGAAAGACTGCTGTCATGAAAGAAGGCATTGCGAAACTGAAAAACGCCCTCGCCTCTGCCGAATGCATTCTCATCGGTGCGGGTGCAGGATTGTCGGCGGCGACCGGCTACGACTACGGCGGGGCGCGGTTTTTAAAATATTTTTCGGATTTTCACGAGCGCTTCGGCATCGAGGACATCTACACGGGCGGATTCTACCCGTTCCCGACGCGCGGGCAGTTCTGGGCGTGGTGGAGCCGGAGCATCTACATCAACCGCTACGCGCCGATGCCGGAGAGTGATGTCTATCCGAATCTGCTCCGCCTCGCTGCGGGGCGAGATTATTTCGTCCTCACGACGAATGTCGATCATGCCTTTCAGCGCACGGGATTTGACAAGGAGAGTCTCTTCTATACGCAGGGAGATTTCGGGCTCTTTCAGAGCAGCAGGCCTGCGGGTGCATCGGCAGGAAGAACGTACGACAACGAGGAACAGGTGCGCGCGATGCTCAGGGCGCAGGGATTCACATTCGCGCCGAACGGAGCGCTTCTCCTGCCGGAGGACGGTGCGCCTTTGATGGAGATTCCTGCGGCGCTCATCCCGTACTGCCCGGACGACGGCACAGAGATGACGACGAATCTGCGCGCGGATGCATCCTTCGTTGAGGATGCGGGCTGGCACGCGGCAGCGGCACGTTATGAGGACTGGCTCGCGCGCAGCGAGGGACGGCGGATGCTCCTCCTCGAGCTCGGGGTCGGCGCGAATACGCCCGGCATCATCAAGTATCCGTTCTGGCGCATGACGGCGGCGCGCGCGGATGTGACGTTCGTCTCGATCAATAAGGGAATGGCATATGTACCGGATGCGATCGCCGCGCGGAGCATCGTAATCGATGGGGATATTGCGGAGGTCTTGCGGGAGCTGCTGTAATTTTAAAGAGGAACTGCCATGCGGAGCTCCATCCGTATGGCAGTTTTGCTTGTAAAATATCTTACGAAAACAATTGTGATTTGTCCTCGATGGTGTTATATTCTAAGCATCGATGATTCCGTGTGCATTGATCCGTAAAATAAAAACAATAGGAAAAAATAAATAATATTTTGTTATAAATAGCAAATAAAATAAATAAATTACTTCGAAATGGAGAGAAAAACAATGATCTACGGCAGTATCCATCACGAAAAGACCTATGCATTCCTGCCTCCCGCCATACAGAAGGCGCTCTCCTTCGCGCGGACGCACGATCTCGCAGCGCTCCCGACGGGGCGCAATGAGATCGACGGGGATGCGCTCTATGTGAACATTGCGCACTATACAACAGGACTCTGCGAGGAGAAGATCTGGGAGGCGCACCGCTCCTATATCGATATCCATGTTCTCGCTGAGGGAACGGAGCGCATCGATGTCAGCCCGATTGAGCGCATGCAGATGGGCGCCTATGAGAAGGACAGGGATTTCACGCCCGCCGAGGGCGACGCAGCATCCGCTGCGGTGATGCGCCCCGGCGACTTTCTCATCTGCTTTCCGGAGGATGTGCACCGCTCCGGCGTGATGACGGACGCGCCCGCTCCGCTGAAAAAGGGGATTTTTAAAATTCGCGTGGAATAAAATTTGCACAAAAAAGCGCTCTGTTTCTCATCAGGAGAAACAGAGCGTTTTGTATGCAGATTTATTTACTCGCTCGGTGTGTCGACGATGCGGTTCATCGTCGCCATTGATGCGACGCGGTCGTTCTCGGCGATGGTCATGAGCCGGACGCCCTGCGTGTTGCGGCTGATGCGCGAGATTTCGTTGACGGAGGTGCGGATGACGATGCCCTCGGTGGTGATGAGCATGAGCTCCTGATCCTCACGTACGACGCGGATGCCGACGACGGGGCCGGTCTTCTCGGTGACCTTCATGTTGATGAGGCCCTTGCCGCCGCGGGTCTGCGTGCGGTATTCTCCCGCTGCGGTGCGCTTGCCGTAGCCGCCCTCGGTGACGGTGAGCACTTCGGAGTCGCTCTTTAGAATATCCATCGCGACGACTTCGTCTCCGTCGGCGAGCATGATGCCGCGTACGCCGCGCGTGACGCGTCCCATGGAGCGCACGCCGCTCTCGGGGAAGGCGATCGCCTTGCCCAGGCGCGTGCCGAGCATGATGCGGTTCTCACCGTCGGTGAACTTCACGCCGATGAGCTCGTCCTCCTCGTCGAGGTTGACGGCCTTCAGACCGCTCTTGCGGATGTTCGCAAACTCGGCGAGCGGGGTCTTTTTCACAACGCCGCGCTTCGTGCCGAGGAAGAGGAAGCGGTCGGGCTTGAATTCGCGCACCTGGATGACGGCGGTGATGCGCTCGTCCGCCTCAACGGCGAGGAGGTTGATGATGGCTGTGCCCTTCGCCTGGCGGCCGCTCTCTGGGATCTCGTATGCCTTCAGAACAAAGACGCGTCCGCGGTTGGTAAAGAAGAGGATGTCATGGTGCGTCGTGGTGATGAGGAGGTCGCTGACGATGTCGGTTTCCTTCGTCCCCATGCCCTTGACCCCGACGCCCCCGCGCCGCTGCCGGCGGTAGGTGTCGAGCGGAATGCGCTTGATGTAGTTGCTCATGGTGAGGGTGACGACGACATCCTCCTCGGCGATGAGGTCGGTGATGTCCATCTCGCTCGCATCGAAGGTGATCTCCGTGCGGCGCTCGTCGCCGTACTTGTCGCGCACCTCGATGAGCTCGTCCTTGATGATGGCGAGGACTTTCATGCGGTCGGCGAGGATGCCCTTCAGCTCCTCGATCATCCGCAGCACTTCCTGGTACTCCTCCTCGATCTTTTCGCGCTCGAGGCCCGTGAGGCGCTGGAGACGCAGATCGAGAATAGCCTGTGCCTGTTTCTCGGTGAGTTTGAAGCCGTCCATGAGGGCCGTGCGTGCGATGTCTGCCGTGCGGCTCTCACGGATGGTCGTGATGACGGCGTCCAGATGATCGAGGGCGATGGTGAGTCCCTCGAGGATATGGGCGCGCGCCTCGGCCTTTGCGAGCTCGTACTGCGTGCGCCGCGTGATGACGTTCTCCTGGTGGCTGATGTAGTGACCGAGGATCTGTTTGAGGTTCATGATGACGGGCTGGCCGTCGACGAGGGCGAGCATGATGACGCCGAAGCTGTCCTGCAGCTGCGTGTGCTTGTACAGCTGGTTGAGGATGACGTTCGGCGCGCTGTCGCGGCGCAGCTCGATGACGATGCGCATGCCGCTGCGGTCGGACTCGTCGCGCAGATCTGTGATGCCGTCGATCTGCTTGTCGCGGACGAGCTCGGCGATCTTCTCGATGAGACGCGCCTTGTTGACCTGATACGGGAGCTCCGTGACGAGGATGCGCGGCTTCCCGCTGCTCATCGTCTCGATGTGGGCGCGTGCGCGCATTTTGATGACGCCGCGGCCGGTCGTATACGCCTTGCGGATCTCCTCGGTGCCGAGGATGAGGCCCGCGGTCGGGAAATCGGGGCCTTTGATGACGCCCATGAGTTCCTCGATGGTGGTCTCGGGATTGTCGATGAGCATCAGCGTGCCGTTGATGACCTCGACCATGTTGTGCGGCGGGATGTTGGTCGCCATGCCGACGGCGATGCCCGCGGTGCCGTTGACGAGGAGCTGCGGGAACTTCGCCGGGAGCACGGACGGCTCCTTCTCCGAGCCGTCGTAGTTGTCGACGAAGTCGACGGTCTCCTTGTCAATATCGCGCAGCATGAGCTCGGCGATCTTCGACATGCGCACCTCGGTGTAGCGCATGGCCGCGGCCGAGTCGCCGTCAACGGAGCCGAAGTTGCCGTGTCCGTCCGCGAGCATGTAGCGCATGGAGAAATCCTGCGCCATGCGGACGATGGCGTTGTAGACGGAGCTGTCGCCGTGCGGGTGATATTTACCGAGCACTTCACCGACGATGCGCGCCGACTTCTTGTATGGCTTGCTGCTCGTCATGCCGGAGCCCTGCATCGCGTAGAGGATGCGGCGGTGCACCGGCTTCAGGCCGTCGCGCACATCGGGCAGCGCGCGTGCGACGATGACGCTCATCGCATAGTCGATGTACGAGTTCTTCATCTCGTGTTCGAGATTGACCGGGACGACGCGCCCCTGTCCAAAATCCAAATCCAAAATGTCACCTCTCCGTGTTTATTTCACAATAGAACATGATGATTATAGCATTTTCGCGGGGAAAAGTCTATGTTTTGAGAGGGGCTGCCTCATTCTGCCACAAAATATCGGCGTAAATTTCCGGTCTTCTTTCATTTGCTGTCGACAGCAGGCAATATCGTTGGCATCCAGCCGCTTTTTTCGGAAAATCTTGGGGCGTGCAGCGCCGTATGGGAGGGCATGCGAAAAGGGATTCTGCGTCCGCTCGTCGAATAAACAGCGGAGGAACGCCAAAGAGGAGGGACGATGTGGAGGATATGCAGGAGCTGCGGCAGGCGATTCTGCTGCGTGCAAACGAGCTCTACGAGGCAAAGGAATATGTGCGTGCGGCGGAGGTAGCACGGGAGCTGCTCGCGGCTCTGCCCGAGGATGCGGAGATGCGCTATATCCGTGCGGCCGCCCTGACTGCATGCGGCTCCTATGCGGAGGCGCGTGCAGAGATTGCCCGCATCCGCACGATAAATCCGGCGCATGCGGGAGCAGCGCGGCAGGAGATCTACATCGACCGCGCGGAGGGAAAGATCCAAGCGGAGATCGCGCATCTCCATGCACTGATCGCCCGGCTGAAGGAGCGCATCGCCGCAGAGGAAGAGAGCCGAGCCTACTGCACGGTCTTTCTCGCGAGCGCATACAGTCTCCTCGGCGCCGCGCTGAGCCGCGCGGGCGCAGTCGAGGACGCCGTCGCGGCGTTCCTCTCCTCCAGCCAGCTCGAGACGGAGCGGGAAAAGAAGGCCGTCGAGTACAGCAATGCTCTCTTTGCCGCAAACTATCTGCCGGCGCATCGGCGCGCGGCGTATGCGGGGCTTGCGCGCGGATATGCCGCTCTTTACGCCGATGTGCTGCCTCTCTCCTCTCCGGAGGACGCCGTGCGCGGGCACGACCGCATCCGCATCGGTTACATCTCGCCCGATCTGCGCACGCATCCGGTGGCGACGCTGCTGCAGCCGCTCCTGCAGTTCTTTGACCGCACGGCATTCTCGGTGTACTGCTATGCGAACTGCGCCGCGGACGAAACCTCCCGGCGGCTGCGCGCGGCTGCCGATGCATGGCGGAATATCCGCGGCATGACGGCAGAGGAGGCGGCAGCGCTCGTGCGGCGCGACGAGATCGATATTCTCGTCGATCTGGCGGGGCATACGCAGGACAACTGCCTGCCCGTGCTCGCGCATAAGCCCGCACCGGTGCAGGTGACGGGCATCGGCTATTTCAATACGACGGGACTGCCTGCCGTGGACTACATGCTCTCGGATGTGTATGTGGACCCTGCAGGCGCGGCGGACGAATCCTTTACGGAGGAGATCATCCGCCTGCCGCACAGCCACTTTTGCTATACGCTGCGCGCGGATCTGCCCGATGTCGCCCCGCTGCCGATGGAGCGGCGCGGCTGTGCAACGTTCGGCAGCTTCAACAATTTCAGCAAGGCGACGGACGAGGTGCTTGCACTCTGGCAGCGCGTGCTGGAGGCTGTGCCCGGAGCGCGTCTCCTCGTCAAGAGCAAACTCTTTGACAGCGCCGAGGGGCGGGAGATCGCAGCGGAACGTTTTGCGCGCGCGGGCATTCCGATGGAGCGCACGGAGATGCGCGGGTTCAGCCGCGCGCATCTCTCAGAGTACGCGGATGTGGATATTGCGCTCGATACGTTCCCCTATACGGGCGGCATCACGACCTGTGAGGCGCTCGCGATGGGCGTGCCGGTTGTGACGCTCCGCGGGACGAGCCACGGAGCGCGCTTCGGAGAGAGCCTGCTCGCCAATGCGAACCTGCCCGAGCTCATCGCCGCGTCGCCCGAGGACTACGTGCGGATCGCGGCGGCCCTCGCCTCTGCGCCCGACACGCTGCGCATCCTGCGGAGGAATCTGCGTGCGATTCTCGGGTGCGCGCCGCTGACTGATGCACGCGGCTATGTGCGCGATGTGGAGCACGCCTATCGGGAGATCTGGGAGCGATTCGCGCGTGCTTGACGAAGTGGGAGCAGGTGTGCCTATGGCAGACACAGAAAAAGGCGCTGCCGGTGAACAAAAAAATGCCGCCGAAGGCAATGAATCCTTCGGCGGCATTTTTTCGTTTTTGTATGGGCTCAGCGTGCCGCGTTTCCGAGTAGTTCGCGCGTGTGTGCGGCGACGTCCTCGGGGGTGAGGTCGGTGCGGCGTGCAACGCCGGTGTCGAGCGCTGCCTTTGCGACGGCGGCGGCGACGGTCGGCGCGACGCGCGGGTCGAGCGGGCTCGCGATGATGTTGGTCTCGTTGAGCTCAGACTCCGGGATGAGGGATGCGATGGCGCCGGCAGCAGCGATCTTCATCTCCTCGTTGATCTCCTTCGCACGCACGTCGAGCGCGCCGCGGAAGATGCCCGGGAAGGCGAGCAGGTTGTTGACCTGATTCGGGAAGTCCGAGCGGCCGGTGCAGACGATGCGTGCGCCCGCGGCCTTTGCCTCGTCCGGCAGGATCTCGGGCACGGGGTTCGCCATCGCCATGACGACGGGCGCGGGGCTCATGGTCCGGATCATGTCCTGTGTGAGGCTGCCAGGTGCGGAGACGCCGATGAAGATGTCCTTGCCTTTGACGACCTCGGCGAGCGTGCCGTGCTCCTTCTGGAGGTTGGAGACCTTGGCGATGCTCTCCTTGTACGGGTTCATGTTCTCCTTGCGGCCCTCGTAGATGGCACCGGTGGTGTCGCAGAGGACGACGGTCTTTGCGCCGTAGGCGAAGAGGAGGCGTGCGATGGCCTGACCCGCAGCACCTGCGCCGTTGATGACAATCTTCGCGGTCTTCAGGTCGCGGTCGAGGTACTTGTATGCGTTGAGCAGGGCAGAGACAACGACAATCGCCGTGCCGTGCTGGTCATCGTGGAAGACGGGGATGTCGAGCGTCTTCTTCAGCTCGTTCTCGATGTCAAAGCACTGCGGCGCCTTGATGTCCTCGAGATTGATGCCGCCGTAGGTCGGCGCGATGAGTTGGCAGACCTTGACGACGTCCTCGACCTTCGGGCTGTCCACGCAGACGGGAACGGAGTCGACGCCGGCGAAGCCCTTGAAGAGAATGGATTTGCCCTCCATGACAGGAAGTCCTGCGCCCGCGCCGATGTTGCCGAGACCGAGGACGGCGGTGCCGTTCGTGACGACGGCGACCATATTGCCCTTCGTTGTGTAGTCGTAGATGGTCTCGGGCTTCTCCTTGATTGCAAGGCACGGCGCCGCGACACCCGGCGTGTAGGCGCGGCTGAGGTCGTCGCGCGAGCCGAGGGGCACGGTCGGGACGGTTGCCAGCTTGCCGTGATGGCTCTTGTGGAGCTCGAGTGCCTCTGCGTCAAATTTACTTGCCATGATGAATCTTCCTTTCTCCGGGGAATCGCTCAGGCGTTTCCCGCTGCTCTTTGTCGGACGGCCGCGCTGTGCGCGCTGTCCATATATATAATGTTTGGGAAAGCTGGTGTAGGCGGCGGCAGGAGGAACCTATCACTCCTGCTTGCCTGCAGAGCCGCCGCCGCGGGTCGGCGCCCCATCGGAACCGCCCATCCTGCCGCTCTGTGCGGCGGGGGCATCGTTCTGGCGGGTGCTCGCGTGCCGCCTGCTCGTGTCGGAGGATGTCCCGGCACCCGAGCTGCGGGGCGGCGAAGATGCATTCGTATCGCCTGTCCGCGCGCGGTCGCTGCCGGAGCGGCGCTCAGAGGATGTGCCCGAGCGGCCGCGCTCCTCGTCCCCGTCTTTGTCGTCCCTGCGGCTGCGCGCTTCGTCGGAGCTGACGGCGCGTCCGACGGAGGTGTCGCCCACGGGGATCTCGGCCGCATCGGCGGGGATGGAGTCCTCGTACTCGCGTACGGCACGTTCCATGCGGCTGCGCTCATTCGCGGTGAGAGTGACGCCGAGGAGGTCGACCATCGAGCGGCGCAGCTGGCCCATGTCGGGGATCCAGTAGCTGATCTCATTGATGTAGAGCGGCCGGCCGGGGACCATCTCGGTCCGGAGGCCCTTCGCCTGCGATTCCTTCAGCGTGCCGATGAACTCGAGCATCTGGCGGACACTGAGGTCCGTCTTGACGCTGTCGATGACGCTTGCGATAATGCCCGGCAGACGCGGCAGGATGGCGGGCGTTGTCACCGCGTCCATGCAGGCGCGCATGAATTTCTGCTGGCGCTTGACGCGGCCGATATCGCCCTCCTCGTCACGGTAGCGCACGTAGGTGACGGCGGTCTTGCCGTCCATATGCTGCATGCCGGGGCGCAGGTCGATGATGAGTCCCCCGTCGTCATCCCACGGGTCCTCGTAGTACATCCGCTTCTCCACGTCGATATCGATGCCGCCGATGGCGTCGACGATCTTTTGAAAAGCGTGGATGTTGACGATGATATAGTGATCGATGCGGATGCCGAGGAAATCCTCGACCGTCCGCTGCGTCAGCTGCTCGCCGCCGTAGGCATAGGCTGCGTTGATCTTGTCGTAGCCGTTGCGCGGGATCGCGACGCGCGTGTCGCGCGGGATGGAGAGAAGCGCAGCCTCCTTGCGCGCCGGGTCGATGGTCGCGACCATCAGCGTGTCGCTGCGCCCGACATCGTCGCTGCGCTCATCCACGCCCATGATCATGATGGTCGCTTTGTCCTTTGCGGTGAGCAGTTCCTCCTTTTGTTCCGTTGTCTTTGCCCGGTCGAGCAGACTGCTCTGGGCGAAAAATGCGCCCGCGATGGCCGCCAGAACAAAGATGAAAATCGTGCCGAGCACGACATATGGCCAGACTCTTTTCTTCGGTTTTGATGATAATTTCTTAGGTGGTAGTTTCGTCAATGCGGGATCGGTCCTTTCCTCCCTTTGTCGGCATATTCCCTACCTGCCGGATGCGGACGCATGTATTCAGCGCCGCGCGGTTGCGTTCTTGAGGAAGCACTGATACAATGAAGAGCATCAATTTGTCCCGCTGGGAAACAAATCGCATGTTCATCCGTTCAGTACCACATAATATATAGCAAACGGGCGGAATATGCAAGGTATACTTCGATAAGAATACAGAGAGGAGTGGGCTCCATGGGGGTGGAAATCGAACGAAAATTCAAGGTGCGCGGCGATTTTCGGCCGAGCGGCAGCGGAACGGAGATCGCACAGGGCTATCTCTCGCGCGATCCGAAGCGGACGGTGCGGGTTCGCATCGCGGGGAGCCGCGGATTCCTGACGATCAAGGGAGAGAACCGCGGCGCCGTGCGCGCGGAATACGAGTATGCGATCCCGCTCCCCGATGCGCGCGAACTGCTCGCGCTCTGCGAGGCGCCGCGCATCGAAAAGACGCGCTATGTCGAGACGGCCGCAGGGCGGCGCTGGGAGATCGACGTATTCCACGGCGCGAACGACGGTCTCATCATCGCAGAGGTGGAGCTGCCCTCGGCTGATGCGGAGGTGACGCTGCCGCCGTGGGCAGAGGCCGAAGTAACAGGCGAGAGCCGCTACTATAATTCTGCACTCATAACACATCCCTATGCACAGTGGACGAAAGAAGAAAGAGTCGGATATCCACGCGAGGCTGTGGACAAGTTCCCCACTCCTGCGCACAAAATATAGAATGAGATGAAAATTTCATGCTACATATGGGGTTATCCACTACTTTATCCACATTATCCACAGAAATCGGAAAACCGTTCGGAAAAATTATGCACACTGTGCAAAGATATGTGGATAAAGGAATTCTCGGATTTTGAAACAAATTTTTCCACAGGGTTTTGCACAACTGGGGATAACTTATGATGAAGTATTGATTTTTCATAATTTATCTATTTGGAAAGGAATCTTTACCTATGCAAGAATGGGAAGTCTGCCTGCGGCTCGTGCTCTCCTGCATCATGGGCGGCATCATCGGCTACGAGCGGCAGATGCGGCACAAGTCGGCAGGTCTGCGGACGAATATGCTCGTTGCACTCGGCGCGTGCCTCATCATGCTCCTGTCGCAGGCGCTCTACGACAACGTCGAGGGCAAGACGAACGCCGATCCCGCACGGCTTGCGGCGCAGGTCGTCAGCGGCATCGGCTTTCTCGGCGCCGGTGCGATCATGAAGGAGGGCCTGACCGTCACGGGCCTCACAACGGCGGCGACGCTCTGGGTCGTTGCAGGCGTCGGGCTCGCCGTCGGGGCGGGGTTCTATCTCGGTGCGGGGGTGACGACCGGCGTCGTCTTCCTCATCCTCTGGAACCTTTCGCGGCTTGATATGTGGGTCGATCACGACCGTATCCTCGCACTCTCCATCTATACCCTCGACCGGCCGGGGCAGATCATGCGCATCAGCGCCTGCATCGAGGATCTGCACCTGCGCGCGCGCGGCGTCAAGGTAAAGACCGATGAGGACGAGGCGGAGACGGGCGGCGAACGGCGGGTCTACCTCAACTTTGAGGTGTACAACAGCGAGAGCCTGCGGCGTGCCTTCATCATCGACGCACTCCGCCAAGTCGACGGCGTACTGCGCGTCGATGTGGTCTAGGGAACTAAGACAAGAAATAAAAAAGCCCCGTGCGGGGCTTTTTTATTTGTAGGTCAGTCCATCTCATGCCGGGGGAGATAGCGTATGTAAATACCTCCGCCTGCGTCTGTCTCTACTTTGGAGTGCACCTCGTAGAGATCATAGATAAATTTTTCCGTGAGGAGTTCGCGCGGTGTGCCGAGCCCCACGACTCGTCCCTTTCGGATGGCGATGAGGCGGTCGCAGTAGAGCGCGGCGATGTTGAGATCGTGGATCGCCGCCGCAACGGTGAGATCGAGCCCCTTCACGATGTCCATGATCTGCAGCTGGTACTTGATGTCCAGATGATTCGTCGGCTCGTCGAGGATCATGCACTCCGCCTGCTGGGTCAGCGCGCGCGCGAGGATGACGCGTTGCTGCTCGCCGCCCGAGAGACTGGAGAAATTCCGCTGCGCGAGGTCCTCCATGCCGACGACGTGCAGTGCACGCCGCGCGATCTCATAGTCGTTTTGGTTGTCGCGGTCGAGCAGGCGTTTGTGCGGGGAGCGCCCCATGAGGACGACCTCCATCACGCTGAAGTCAAAGCTGTAAAAATTGTGCTGGGCGACCACGGCGATCTGCAGCGCGGATTCCCGATAACTCAGCTCGTCGAGCGCCTGTCCGTTGATTGTGATTTTGCCCGCAGAGGGCTTTTGCACACGATAGAGGCATTTCAAAAACATGCTCTTGCCGCTGCCGTTCGGCCCGATGATGCCGAGAAACTCCTTCGGCCTCAGATGGAAGTCCAGCCCCTTCAGGATCTCCTTGTCCCCGATGAAGAGCTTGACCGCCTCGGCTAAAATCTCCATATCACTGCCCTCCGAATCCGTAGGTGCGTTTCACCATGAGGTAGATAAATGCGGGCGCGCCCACGAGTGAGATGAGAATGCCGATGGGCAGCTCCGTATGCGGAATGAGAACGCGGCAGAGCCCGTCGGCAACGACGAGAAAGATCGCGCCCGTGAGCGCGGTTACGGGAATGAGGCGCTTGTGGTCCGTGCCGACGAGCATCCGTACGATATGGGGCACGACGAGCCCGACGAAGCCGATCATGCCGGCGGCAAAGACGGCGAAGCCGACGACGAGCGCGCTCACGATGAGATACGCCTGCCGATAGGGGTGGAGGTCGGTGCCGAGGGTGATCGCGGATTCGTCGCCGAGCAGCATGAGGTTGAGGATGCGGCTCTGCGTCCAAAAGAAGAGGACGGAGAGGGCGATGATGCCGCCGATGAGCGCCATATGGTCCCAGCGCGCCCCGGCGAGACTGCCCATCATCCAGTAGGTGATGGTCTGGATCCCCTCCTTGTCGTTCGCAAAATAGACGATGAAGCTCGAAAAAGCGCTGCACACAGCGCTGAGTGCCATGCCGCCGAGCAGCAGCTTCATCGCGTTCGCACGGCCGCCGAGATTTGCGATGAAGAGGACGCCGACGGAGACGGCGAATGCACCGAGAAAGGCCGCGACCCCGACGGCATTCTCGCCGAGCGCCGCACCGATCCCGAGGAGGACGGCGGAGGTTGCGCCGAGCGAGGCGCCCGCGGAGATACCGAGGATGTAGGGATCGGCGAGCGGGTTCTTAACGATTGCCTGCATGATGACGCCGCAGGTGGCAAGACCCGCGCCGATGATGGCGGCAAGCAGGAGCCGCGGCAGGCGCAGCAGCCATACGATGTCGTGTACCGGGCCTTTGCCTGCCGTTTCAATGGGGGTATTGCCCGTCAGCTGGTCAAGTATGGCAGCGGCGATCACATCCGGCGGCAGATCGACCGTCCCGATCGAGAGCGCCCAGAAGAGCGCTGCGACGAGGAGCCCGGCGAGCAGGAGGCAGAGGAGCGCGGCTCCTGCGCGTGAAAAGAATGCTTGCATAGTTGGTTCTCCGTGTTATACATTGCTGTGCCCTTCGCGAACATTTAGTTCCACAAGTGATCGTGTGCTTATCTGTCTAAATACCTGTGGTCTTCTTAAACGCGCTTCGCTTAAACGAAAGCAGTCCACAGGAGGCAGAACGCACACTTTACTCACTTGCTCCACTAGAGTTCGCTTTTGGACACAGCACCTTCTTTTTCATCATATATCTCGGGGTACAGTCCGCGTGCAAGTATTGTAATGCCGTCGTATGTGCGAATGCCTGCGCAGTAGACGGCATAGAGTGGCAGGGTATAGATGCGGCGCTCCTGCACACAGGAGAGCGAGCGCAGCGCAGGGTTCTCATAGAGACGCGCGGTAATCGCATCCTCATTCCCATAGTCATCCTCGATGACAATGAGAAAGAGCGCATCGGGATTCAGCTCGATCAGCTCCTCCATACTGAGGCTCTGCCCGTCCGCCGCCAGATGTTCCGCACCGAGTGCGCGGAGCATATCGCCCGCGAGTGTATCCTTCCCGTACGAGCGGATCTCCTTGCCGAGCAGCTCGATGACGAGGGCACGCGGACGCTTCTCCATATAGGCCGTCTTTTCGGCGACAAACGCGATTTCATGCTCCATCTCGCCCACGAGTTCATCGGCGCGTTCCTCCCGCCCGAAGATGCGCCCGAGACTTTGGATGTCCGCATACTCCTGCGCGATGGTCTTGGTCCTCACCGCACGCGCGGAGGACGGCGCGATGTAGGTGTGCACGCCGCGCCCCTGCCAAAATGCCGCACTCCGTAGCACCTTCGGTGAGAAGGTGGACGACCAGCCGACGATGAGATCGGGCTGCATCATGAGAATGGTCTCCACGTCCAGATTTTCAAGGCTCGTGTAGGGAATCGCCTCGTATGCCGCGCGGTATTCGGGACGGATGTACTTCACATTCGGCACGCCCATCCCCGCAATGATCCGATCCCCCACACCGAGCGCGAGCAGCGTCTCGATCGAGTTCTGCCAGACGGCGACCACGCGCTGCGGCGGCTGCTCGTAGACCTGAGAGACAGGCTCCCCCTTCTCATTGATATTCTCAATCGTGACGGGGGTATACGCTGCATCCATCTGCTCCGCCATCGCCGGGCGGTGCTCATTCTCATGCACCTTGACGATGGGGCTGCACGCCGCAAACAGGAGTGCGAGGACGATGAGCAATATATATGAAAGTTTCATCCTTCCTCCTACAAGAAAGAGACGCAAGGCATCCTTTGAGAAGAATGTCTTGCGTCCTTTCATTTCCGAACAATTAGAACGTATAGCGAGCGCCGAGCATCACACTGCGCGCAGGCATGGTGGAGGAGCCAAGTCCATTATAGGAACTGTAGGAGGTCTGATATGCCTCATTCGTGAGGTTGTTCACGGTGATATATCCCGTCAGATCGGGAGTAAAGCTGTAGTTGATGTTCCAGTCAAGGACGAGGAACCGGCGATCCGTAAAGGCTCTCAGGTTGTTCCCCGTATACCAGTTAATAAGCAGCCCCGTATAGAGCTTCTGATTCTCATAGGAAAGGTTGAGCGCATAGTGGTTCTGCGGGCGGAGGTGGTTCATCTGTGTGTTGATGTCGTCCTCGCCGTTAAGCCCCCAGCTCGGATCGACATTCCAGCCGCTCTTGACCCGCCATTTATCATCCATATGCGAGTAGGATGCACTCATTGTGACGTGCTTGTCAAAGGCGTGGTCAAACGTGATGTTAAAGGACGTCTTGTCCTCACGTGCATTAACTGCCGTGCTGTCATAACCGGGAATCGACGCATCCCAGATGGGGAACGATGCAATCGCATTCTTCATACGCGTCCAGTCATAATGAACTGCAAGGGCGGAATGCTGCGAGAACTCCTTGCGTACGCCAAGCGTCCACACATCACCACGCTCATTTTCGAGCGGCGTCTTGTAGATGCCGTGCAGTGTCGTATAGTCTCCCTGCCGCACGGGACGATAGATCTGTGTCCAGCCACCATATACACTGAGCGTATCGTCGATCAGATACTCCGTATTGAGCACAGGTGTGATGAGATGGGATTTTCCTTTTCCCTTGAATCCGGCATTGCCCGTGTAATCGTAATCCGAGTAGTAAGTATAGCGGAGCGCCGGGGTCAGATCCCAGTTATCCGTGATGTGGATCTTGTCCTGCACATAGCCGATCACCGTGTTACGGCTCGTTGTAGATTCCACATATTTTCTTGTACGCCGGCTATAGCTTTTTTCAACAGTCTTAGCACGATCATAGGTTAGGCTCGCAATAACATCGTTCTTGCCGATTGCTCGCGCATACTGCACTTGGATGCCCTGATTACGCTCTTTCTGCCATTCCGTCGGCTCTGTGGCTGTACCGCCCGTCTTCTCAAGCCATTCCTGCACCTTTGCCGGGTCACCATCCGGGAATGGTGCGAGATTTTCACGAATCCACTGTTTCAGCTCGGCAGCCGTCGCACCGCCCGGAAAGCGTGCCTGATAGTCTGCGGTGGGGTCATCACTAAGTGACCATCTGTATTTATCACGAGAGGAGTAGCGATGATTCTGGTAATAGAGGCGAACAAAACTCTCCATACCATTGTCCTTGTCGAATGTCCACTTCAGCTCCCAGTCATTATTCTTAAACCGACTGAACGAGTTGTATACCTTGCCGTCGAGGGCAAAGAGGTTTGAGTAACCGGGATTGTACCTGTCACCATACCTGGGATCGTCAATCAGTTTATTGTTGCTGTCCAGCTGCCCGACGGCAGCGTTAAAGATAATGCGCTCCCAGTCGTCCTGATTCCAATATTTGAGACGCGGCGTTGTGATCGGATAGCCGTCCTTGCCCGCCTTGTAGTTGTACCAGAGCTTGATGCTCTGCTCCTTGCCGAGATCCTTGTCGAGACGGATGTTGACCGCCTCTTCCTTCCAACGCGAGCCGCCGAGCGTGCCTGTCCTGCCCGTCTCGCCGTCCACATACTCCGTATCGCCGCTCATCGTTTTCGTCACCGTGCCGAAATAGTGGAACGTCGGATCGTCCTGCAGTGCACCCGAAAGTGTGAGCGAATAGTTATGCTTGTGCCATGAGCCCGTGGAGAGGTCAAGCGTCCCCTTTTGCTCGACCGCGCCCTTGCGCGTGATGATGTTGATGACGCCGCCCGTCGCGTCCGGTCCATAGACCGATGCGCCCGGGCCCTTGATGACCTCGATCTTATCCACGCTCTCGATGCCGATCATCTGGTCAATATTGACGCCCGTGGACTTGCTGCCCGAGGTGCTGCTGCTGTTAAAGCGTGTGCTCGTGAGGTTGTCCACACGTCGCCCATCGATGAGAACAATGACACGTGAGTCTCCATTGATGAGAACGCCGTTGTTATAGGTCTGGTACCCGTACTCGCCGCCGCGGTAGCCCGGGTTCTGGAACGTCACGCCCGGGATGCGCTTGATCGCCTCCGTGAGATCCATATAGTGGCGCTTCTCGATCTCCTCGCGCGTGATGACCTTCACATCGCCGCCCGTACGGTAGTAGGACTGTTCCGTCATCGTGTCGCCGAACTGATTGATCGTACGTTCTGCCTCGACGATAATGTTGTCGATCGTGTAGGACTGGAGATTCTCATCATGTCCTGCATGGACGGTACTCTGTCCGCCGATGGACATAAGTCCGATGAGAATGGCGTACGCGAGCTGGTGTCTTTTCAAAATAGGTTCCTCCTTGGCTTCGGCATTGCCGCCCGTTCTTTTCCCGCACGAAACGGACTGCAATGTTATTTTATGAATCGCAAACAAAAAAGCGGCTTTTCACACAAAGAAAGCCGCAGCACCTCAAAGCACGGTGCCGGCTCCCCTCCCCATCACTCGTGGATTTACGGGGCGCACAAGACAGGCAGTTCTCCTGGCTCGGAATCCTCGCGCGGCTGCGTCTTCCCAAGGACTCTGCCTCAGTGACCGTACCGGATTGCTCCGTGTAGCTCTGCTCTTCCTTACAGTGGCGGGACCGCTTCGGCGTTGGACCGAATTCCCTATTAAGCCCTTGCGGGCACCTGTCTTATTTATGTAATTCTTATTTTATCGGCGTTATTATAATGGAGATATCTTTCTTTGTCAATTAAAAAATAGAAACTAATAAAACTATACTTTCTGTCATGAGCCGCGGGATTGCGCCGGGGATGTGCGTAAGGCTTGACGAAGGTGCACAGGCGCAGTAAAATAGGCACAGAAAAGGGCGCTGCCGATAAGCGGCCGTCCCTTTAATTTGAAGCAGAACATCTCCCCGCCTATTGTTGGACGCAAGGCGGGGCTTCTCTTTTGCCGCCGGACTGATATAATAAGCATGATATGTACCATGAGGAATGATAAAACGCATTCCCGTAAGGACACCCCTTTTCGGGGCGAGATCTGACGTCTGCCGCTGCTGGCAGCGTCTTTTTCCGGGACATCAAATGAACATATATTTTGCAAGGAGAGGAAGCAAATGATCATCTCTTGGGACGAATACTTTATGGGCGTAGCGATCTTCTCTGCCTACCGAAGCAAGGATCCGCACACGCAGGTCGGCGCGTGCATTGTGAACGAGGACAAGCACATCGTCGGCGTCGGCTACAACGGCATGCCGAACGGCTGCGACGACAGCGTCTATCCGTGGGGGCGGACGGGCGACTTTGCCGATCAGAAATACCCCTACGTCGTGCATGCCGAGCTGAACGCGATCCTCAACGCGAGCACGTCGCTCAAGGGCTGCCGCATCTATGTCTCGCTCTTCCCCTGCAACGAGTGCTGCAAGGCGATCATCCAGAGCGGCATCCGCGAGGTCGTCTACCTCTCGGACAAGTACGCGGCGACCGACAGCACGAAGGCGTCCAAGCGTATGCTCGCCTCGGCGGGCGTCACCTGCCGCCGCATGGAGACTGACCTCACCTCTGTGCCGGTCAATTTTGTCGCAGAGGAATAGAGATTCGTATCCATCCGCAAAAAAGAGCCGCAGACGCGGCTCTTTTCTATTTTATTTTCGTATTTTTCTGATATAATGAATGTAAGTCATTGCGCAAAGATACGGAGGAGGATTCCTTATGCAAAGCTTTATCTATCATTGCCCGACGGAGATCGTCTTCGGGCGGGGCGCGGAGCATGCAGCCGCTGAGAAGCTGCGCGCGTTCGGTGCGAGCCGTATCCTCGTTCTCTACGGCGGCGGCAGCGTGCTCCGCTCGGGGCTGCTCTCGCGCATCGAGGAGGATCTGACCTCGCAGGGGCTTGCCTTCCTCGTTATCGGAGGCATTCAGCCGAACCCGCGCGTCTCCTTTGTCCGTGAGGCGATCCGCGAGGGCCTGGCGGCGGATGTGAACTTTGTCCTTGCGGTCGGCGGCGGCAGCGTCATCGACTCGGCAAAGGCGGTGGCCCACGGCATCGCAAATCCTACCGTCGACATCTGGGACATCTGGACGCGCAAGACGGAGATCACCAAGACGACGCCATTCGGCTCCGTTCTCACGATCCCCGCCGCAGGCAGCGAGACGAGCGACTCGGCTGTGCTCACGAACGAGGACACGGGCCGCAAAATCGGGCTGAACTCCCCGCTCAACCGTGCGGTGTTCGCCTTTATGAATCCGGAACTGGCCTTCACCCTCCCGCGCGAGCAGATCGCGGCGGGTGCATCCGATATCATGATGCATACGATGGAGCGCTATTTCACCGACGTGAAGGAGACAAACGTATTCACGGACCGCGTTGCCGAGGCGCTCATCCGAACGGTGATGGAGTCCGTGCAGCGCCTGCTCGTCAGCCGCAAGGACTACGATGCGATGAGCGAGCTCATGTGGTGCGGCAGCGTATCGCACAGCAACTTCACCGAGCTCGGGCGGCGCAAGGACTTCTCCGTACACAAACTCGGACATGAGCTGTCTGCGCGCTTTGACGCAACCCATGCGATGACGCTCACGGCGCTCTGGGGATCGTGGGCACGCCATGTCTATCGGTACGACGCCGCGCGCTTTGCGCAGTTCGCCGGAGCGATCTTCGGCATTGATGCGGGGACGGATGAGGAACGTGCGCGCGCGGGCATCCGCTGCATGGAGGAGTTCTTTGCCTCCATCGAGATGCCGACGAGCCTTGCGGGGCTCGCGGAGATCGGCACTCTCACAAAGGGCGCGATCGAGGATATCGCGCGGGCGGCGACTGCGAACGATACCGTCCGTCTCGGCGTGTTCCATCCGCTGACCTGCGCGGATGCGATCGCGATCTACGAGATGGCAAATCACTGAGACCAATCAAAAGCGCCGTTATGGGGACGATCTCCCATAACGGCGCTTTTTGTATGCAAAATTTAGTTGTATGAACGGATGATATACTGCGCTGCATATACAACAACAATGCAAAACAACACAAACAGATACTCACGGAGCGAGCCGACGGTGAAGAGGCGGATGCCGATCTTCTGCGTGGGGAAAAGAGCCGGGACCTTCCCGCAGACGGCGTCCTCTGCGATGTGGCACAGTGCGCCGAGGAGCAGCCAGGTGAGAGCGGAGAAGAACGCTGCGTCGTAGAAGAAGTACGCGCCTGCATGCGTGAGTGCGCCGAGCAGGGCAAGATAGAGCATGGGCCAGTGCGACCAGCCGCGGTGGCGGCTGCGCCAGGTGTTCCAGCCGACGCTGCCGGGCGTTCCCTCGATCTTGTCCGGGAGGACGGCACCGACGCATGCAGCGGCAGCCGGGAGCGGATCCGCGGTGACGGCATAGGCAATGGTTCCGGTGAGGACGACGTGGGATACCCACTTCATGCAGCAAACTCCTTTTCATTCGAGGCATCTTTTTCGCCCTGTTTTGCCGGCCCTTCGCCCCATCGTCCTTCGATGCGTGCGGCCGGCCTCCGCGACAGGACAAAAAACTGCGCCGAACGGAGTGTAGTCCCTAGGTGATTGTCCGATCGAGGTCCTCTATGCTTCTTCCCCTACCCGCTCGCGCGTCTCTGCGATCACGTCGGCGAGTGTAGTCTGCTCCATCGAGTGCTCCATGGCGCGCTGTATTTGCGCAAGATGGCCGTCAAGCACATTGTGAATGTTGCGCCCGACAGGGCAGGCAGGGTTCGGATTTTCGTGGAAGCTGAAGAGCGTATCGCCGCCGATGCTCTCGACGGCGTGAAAGACGTCGGCGAGGGTGATCTCACCGAGCGGGCGTACGATGTGGGCGCCCCCCTCGCGGCCGCGCGCCACGGTGATGAGCCCCGCGCGGCGGAGCTGCCCGAGGATGCGGCGGATGACGACGGGATGCACGCCGATGCTCCCTGCGAGCGATTCGCTTGTCGCAGGCGCGTCCGCGCCATAGAGATCGACGCAGATGAGGATGTGAATGGCGATGGTAAAGCGGCTTGAAATCTGCATATTGTACCCTCCGTTGTTCCATATCGATATCATACAACGAACAGAGGGAAAATGCAAGTGTCAGGCGAGGGCCTCCGCCGAATGCAGCTGGCGCCGTACGTCGAGGAGGAGCTTGTAGTGCACGGCGCGCGCCTCACGGACGAGTTTGCGCACGGTGGGCGGGCGCCAGAGGGAGTGGATGACGGTGCCGCTCTGGAGTGCGACATCCGTCCCCGTTGGTGCGCCGTCCATGACGAGCGTGGCACGTGCGATGTTGATGTAGCCGAGTGTGCCGCCCTCGTCAGAGGGGCGGGTCATAACAGGGCTGAGAACGCAGCCGTGCAGGATGGGGAGGATGATGTTGCGCCGCCGTGCGAGCTGGCGGGCAGCGTTTCTGCGGATGAGGCGCAGCTCCTTGTCCTCGCGTCCGGCGAGGCAGGAGAGGACATACTCGATCGCGGCGTGCAGAGTCATGCTGGCGCCCCCGGCGGTGTGGAGGACGGTCTCATTGCCGCCGTCCGCGCCGCGCACGGGCAGGAGTGCGAGGATGTCCGCCGCCGCGGGCAGGCATTGCATCAGCATCTCTCTCTTTGTCCAATTCATTTCGGATCTCCTTTCCGGTTTCCTGCCTGCCGTTGGCGAGACGCACAGGCACGAGCATAGATCAATGGATCTCCTGTTCCTTTCTAGATGGAATTATAGAGAAAATATGTTCGATTGTAAAGGAAAATTTTTTGACGGACTCTCCTTTTTTCTCTGCCCGGCAGGTATTCCTATGTAAGCTGCTTACGGAAACAAAAGAGAAAGGAGTTGATCCATATGGCACGCAAAGATGCAGCGAGCAAGCTGACGCTGAAGGTCATCACAGGTGTGGGTGCAGACGGCAAGACCATCTACAAGAACCGCACGATCGGCGGCGTTGCTCCCGCGCTCACAGATGCGGACGCGCTTGTGGTCGGCAACGGGTTTGCCGGTCTTCAGAAGCACGGATTGAGCCAGATCGTACGCACGGATACGGCCGTTCTCGCGGACTGATCCGCGCAATGAGTAAGAGAGAAAGGAGGGAGAAAGGATGTCGACGAAGAAACAGCTGCGCATGACGCTCGAGCTCTCGACGGGCAAGGAACTGACGCTAAGCCTCGCGGACCCGAAGGACGGGCTCACGAAGGCGGAGGTCGCGACCTGTCTGCAAAGCGTCATCGATAAGAAGGCCATTGTCGCAGGAGAGGCGTACCCCGTCTCCATCAAGGATATCGCCGTCCAGACGGTAGATACCGAAAAGCTCGCCTAAGAACCGCTCGGATGCGAAGGCGAAGCGCCCGCAGGTATTCCTGCGGGCGCTTTTCGTGTATGGACGGGATTTTCGCTCCGTGCAGCACCTGTGCTTGCATATCCTGCGCAATTTTGATACACTTGGTGCGATGCGGTTGTAGCTCAGATGGATAGAGCATCTGCCTCCTAAGCAGAGGGTCGCGCGTTCGACTCGCGCCAATCGCACCATTTCTTTTGAATGAAAGACTTCTCGCGGCGAGGAGTCTTTTCTAAGTTTCGGCAGAATTTGAAGGGAGCTATGAGAGATGAAGCGGAAGATCCTTGCGGGGCTCTTGGCGGCACTCGTGGTCGGCGGTGCTGCGGCGGGATGAGTTCCCCGAGGTGTTTCGCGCGGATTGGCCAGAGTAAACTGTTTCGGACATAAAAAGGCGCCCCTGCGGGCGCCTTTTTTGTAGGTCAGTTTTTCCCAAGGCCGAAGAGGGATTTGAGCCGCGTGCCGATGCCGCCTCCTGTGCGCGCATCGGTGCGTTCCCCATCGGCATCCGGCACGTCGTCGTAGAGATCGGAGTCCATCACGGCGTGCGGCGGCGCGTCGTTGCGGCTCTCAGTATCGTCGCCGCCGAGGGCAAAGCCGCTGCCGTAGTTCGGTGAGAACCCCGAGATGATGGGGATGCCGCAGTTCGGGCAGGCGGTTGCCGAGGAGGGAACGAATTTATCACATTTGGGACAGAACATGGAGATCATGCCTCACTTTCTGCGGATGTACGGCAGTTTCTCCGTACCGTTGAGGGATGCATCACGCGGCGCCGGGCTGTGTATCTTCTCTCAGCAGGCGGAGTATGCCGACGAGAGAAGCAATGCCGCAGACGATCCAGAATGCGATGAAGGCGGTATCCGAGGCAGCGTTGCCGACGGCGAGGAGGAGCTCGACGCTCTGCGGGATGTCGCTCTCGGGGATGAGCTCGATTGTGCCGAAGATTTCTGCAACCGGGAGGCAAGAGAATGCCGACGGCAGGAGTGCGGCGAATACGAAGACGGCCTCGAGGCTGCTGCGGCCGAGCGTATGAAGGCGCTGGACCACGAGCGGGAGTGCGGCAAGCGGATAGAGGACACACGCCAGGAGGAGGAGGAGGAGGTCCGCGCCGATCGGGAGGAGGCCGACGCTCTGGAGGAGCGCCGTGACCGGGTACAGGGTGAACTGCACGATGGTCGGCAGGGTCAGCCACGAAGCGGCGAGAACGAGGAGGGCGCGCACCGCGAAGGTGCGCCGGTCAATCCTGCCCTCCACTGAGAGAAACGCCCGGCGTACGGACGGGAGCGGCTCCTCGGCGGGCGGATCTCCGTAGGCGTTCGCACCGGGGGTGCCCTTTTTCAAAAAGATGTATATAGAGTACAGAGCTCCGATGAGAAATGTGAGGAGGTATCCGATGAGGAAGAGGACGAAAAGCCCGTCGAAGATCAGGCTGTCCTCTTCGGGATTCCCGCTGAAGGGCGTTGGGAGGCTATTCGATCCCAATCCTGCATTGAGAAGGGAAAAGAGCAGGACGGCGGGAAAGAAGAGCGCAAAAAGACTCAGAAGGCCGAGCGGGAACGCAAACCATCCGCTGCGGCCGATGTCATGCAGGCGCCGTACGGCCGCGGGGATGGCGAGGAGCGGCATCACAGCTGAGACGAGGAAGAAGAGGAGGACGCATCCCATGATGAAGATGACCCAGAACGAACTGGCCGTGTCGCGGAAGTAAAACGAGGCGCAGAGAAATGCGAACGGCAGGAGCACACAGAGCCCTGCCGAGAATGCAAGGGCTCCTCCGCCCATGATGGTTCCGATGGTCAGCGCGAAGCTGCGCCGTGAGAGTCTGCCCTCCCTGGAAAAGATCGGCGGGATCACGAGCGCTCTCCGGGGTCCTGCGGCGTCTCCTCCGGCGGCGCAATATCCGTCGGGGCGGACTGCTCAGGAATGGAGCGCGCATAGGGACTCTCATCGATGGACGATTCTGCGGCGGCAAGCGGATCGGGGCCGTAGTCGTTCTCCCCTTCGGTACCCTTCTTGCAGAGGAGATAGAGGAACAGTCCGAGATTGACAATGGGAACGAAGTTGAGCAGGACAAAGAAGCCCGACAGGTTGACGTCGTGCAGACGACGTATCATCAACATATAGCTGGAGATGATAACAGGCAGCATGGCGAGTGTGAACAGTCCGTTGATGCCTGCCTGAAAGCGCGCGAGTTCGTATATCCCCATGTGCTCGGGGTCGACGCCCGATGGGACGATGTAGGCGATGAACGCCGCTGAACAGGCCGTGATGATAACTATACTGACGAGCCAGAGCAGGAGAGAGCGCTTGATATAGCGCTTGCGGTTGAGTCTCCCCTGCCAGCGGTAGAAATTTTGTCGGATTCCGTGGTCGATGGTATGCATAGGATCTTCTCCTTTTCATAGGATTGATAAAAACGCCCTTATTGTAGCATATCGCTGTAAAATTGGCAAAAAAAGAACCGCACGCCGCTTCTGCAAACGGCGTGCGGTGTTCCCAAAGCCGACGAGGCACGAGAACGTGAGAGGCAGTTCTTTCTATGGACGTGCGTCCGTATGCGGCGGATCGGCAGCAAGCAGGCGCATGATGCCGATGAGGGAGATGATGCCGCAGATGCACGAGAATATGACGAATATATTCTCACAGCCGCTGATGGTATCGAGCAGCGGGGCTAGGGCCGCCCCGGGCAGTCCGCCCTCGTCCAGGGAGCCGAGGAGAACGAACATGTATGTGATCGGAATGGAGATGAGGATGTAGGGAATGAGGACCGCAAATGGGAATATTGCCTCATATGCACTGCGTCCGAGCGTATGCAGCCGCCGTACGACGAGCGGGAGTACGGCGAATGGGAAGAGTGTCGCGCCAAGAAGGAATACGAAGTGGTCCGCTCCTATCGGCAAGACATTCACTGCGACGAGCAGAGAGGCCATGGGCTGGACGACAAGCTGAACAGCAGTCGGGCCGGCAATCCCTATGAAGAAAAAGAGGAACAGTGTGCTGAGGATGAACTCCCGGCGTCCGATGGTCCCCTTCATGGAGAAGAATGCTGCACGTATGGAGGAGAAGGGGCGCTCTGTCGGAACATCGCCGTAGTCGTTGGGGAATGGATCGCCTTTTTTCAAGAATACCCATGCAGTGTAGAATACGAGGATGGCGCCGGTCGGAAAGGCCAGCAGTCCAAGCAATATACTAAACGTGCCCACGACGAGCGCAATGCTTTCATTTGGCATGCCGAAGGGGGAATATCCTTTCGCCCCCAAAGAGCCGAGGACGATCATCATAAGGAACAGGACGCATCCGCCGACGAAGAGGCTCACGAGCATCAGCGGGAGCGCAAAGAATCCGCTGTGCCCAAAGTCGTGCAGACGCCGCACGGTCGCGGGGATGGCGAGGAGCGGCAGTGCCGTGTACATCAGCACGAGCAGCATGCACAAGGCAGCAATCAGAAAGCCCAAGAAGAGGATCGTCGTGTCGCGGAAGAAGGCATTTACAAAGAGCCAGACAAGCGGCAGGAGGAGGATCAGTGCGGCGAATGATGCGATGTTCATGCCGCCCCATATCACTCCGATGCTGAGCGCGTAGTCGCGGCGCGAGAGCCTGCCTGTTTTGGAGAAGATCGGCGGCAGTGAGAGGCCTGCATAGGAGCCTGCGTCCTCTGTGCGTGCAGGTGCAGTCTCTGCCGCCGCGGCCTCCTCCGTCGCATCATCGCGTGCCAGCGGGTCAGAGCCGTAGGCGTTCGCACCTCGTGTTCCTTCGGCAAAGATGAGATAGAGCGTCAGTCCAAGATTGATCAGCGGGATCAGGCTCACGAGGGCGAAGTACCCCGACAGGCCCAGATCGTGCAGACGCCGTATCATCAGCATATAGGACGGAATGAGAAACGGCAGCAGGACAAGAGATACGCCCTGCAGAAGGTACGAGAGCTGTCTGAGCTGGTCCTCGTTCAGATGGGCTATGTCTGCATTCCCGCCGAGGACGGCGGCTGCGGCTGCGATGAACGCGGCAAGGCAGATGATGGAGCCGGGGATCCAGAGCGCGAGCATGCGCTTGATGTAGCGCTTGCGGTTGAGTCTCCCCTGCCAGCGGCAGAAATTTTGTTTGATTCCGCGGTCGATGGTATGCATGGGACCTCCTTTTCATAGGATCGATAAAAACGCCCTCATTGTAGCATATCACCGTGAAATTGGCAAAAAACGAACCGCGCGCCGTTTGCGGAAGCGGCGCGCGGTTCCTGTCTATAAATGAGGTGTGAGGGGATTGACGCATCTTTTTTGCCTATGCCGCGCCCTCGTCGTTCTCGGCGGAGACGGTGTTGCGTCCCCGCTCCTTCGAGAGGTAGAGTGCGCGGTCAGCGCGGTCAATGAGGGCCTGCAGGCGATCCTTCTTGCCGTGCCATGTGGAGACGCCGAAGCTGAGCGTCACGCCGTCGAGACGCTGCTCGAGGATGCCGCGCAGATGCTCGCAGAAGGCGACCATCGCAGCGAGATCGCAGTGCAGGGCGAGCAGGACGAATTCGTCGCCGCCGTAACGGATGAAGAGATGGCGGCGGTCGATTTCCTCGTGAATGGTGTCCGCGATCTGCTTTAGGATCTGATCGCCCGCGAGATGTCCCTTCGTATCGTTGACGATCTTGAAGTGATCGACGTCAAAGATGGCAAAGGAGAATTTGAACCCGCGCTCGTAGGCGAGCGCAGAGAACCTCGCAAAGCCGCCGCCGAGCTGATGACGGTTGTATGCGCCCGTGAGGAAGTCGCGCTGCGCCTCGTTCTGCGAGATCTCCAGCTCGCGCGCGAGGTCCTCGTTCTGCTGCGCGAGGGCGGCGTCCTCCATCATCTGCGCACGGATGACGTGGAAGATGAGGGGGATGCTGGCATAGATGGAGAATACGGTCGTGGAGAACATGAGGCTGAGCTGGTGGTACTCCCAGTGGAGGGCGTCAATGGTGCCGAATGCGACGATTGCGATGACGGCGAACACGCCGTAGCGGCATGCGGGATGCCGCTGCCAGCTCGAGCGGACGAGTGCGTGGATGAGGATGAGGCTGCCGATGAAAAGGAGCGGGTAGTAGAGAACGAGCGCGTTCATGAACCCGTTCACCCCCGCGATCTCAGCACCGGCAGCAAGCACAAAGACCGAGAGAAAGACGCGCATGCCGATTTTGATGCGCGCGGCGTAGCGCGGGGAGACAATCTCCTGCGCGATTTTGATGCAAAAGAGCGGCATGATGTAGAGCATGGCGAGATGCAGTTCCCACCAGAGATCGGACATGCCGTAGATCCGCGCGAAAAACGAGGAACTGCCCGTTGTCCACAGGATGAAGCTCGCGAGACTGCCGATGAGATAGAGCTGCAGACGGCGCCGCCGCTCCGCCGCACCGCGCCAGGTCAGATCCATGACGAGGAAGATGATCAGTGAGAGCGCGACCGACAGGCTCGAGATGTAGATGGCATCGGCAAAGCTGATGCTGCGCAGAAAGTCGCCGGATGAGCCGAATCTCATGTAGTCGATGCTGCCGAGCCAGCCGGGATAGGCAGACTGAAGCAGGATTGTGAGGCGCTTGCCTGCGATGTTCTGGTCGAGATGGATATAGTGGAACGCGCGGCCGCGCGCAGCGGCGGGATCGTCCCAGCGCCCGTGCATGTAGACGAGCGTATCGTCGAGGTAGACGTAGGCGTTCTGGTTTGTCGTCGCAAAGAGAATGTGATCGTTCACGAAGCGCGCCGCGAGCGGGATGCGCCAGGAGAGACAGACGGCGGATGCGTCCTTTGGAAGATCCGGCGGTACGGGATAGTCATAGGGCTGCCAGTCAAAAGTGTCCGCACGAAGCCCGATGATGTCCTTGTACTCCGGTGCGCTTTTTGCGACGGCGTATTCGGCGTAGATATAGGGATCGAGCGGCGCGTCGAGCAGCCGCCATGCAGTTGCGGTCGCTCCGAGGAGAAGCACCGCGCAGAACAGCGTGAGCCAGCTGTCCCGCAGAAAGCGGAGGATTTTCTTCATCACTGCTCCCCCCCTTCGGAGAGAGAAAGAGAAAACACGCTTAATTCCTGAGTTTTATTTGATTATATCATACTTATTAGATATAGAACAATAGAAAAATGCATAAAGAACACGAATCCTATGGAAGGAATGACGCGCAGTTCGTCGTCACTCAACGCAAAAAAATACCGCGCCGGAACTCTCTGTCGGCGCGATATGAGGAGCATTCAATGCGGCGGCGCATCTGCGCATTCGTCCTCGGTGGAGACGGTGTTGCGTCCCTTTTCCTTTGAGCGGTAGAGGGCGCGGTCGGCGCGGTTCATCAGCGGGGTCATGTGATCGCCCGTGCCGTGCCAGGTCGATACGCCGAAGCTCAGCGTCACGCCGCCCAGGGTCTGCGCGAGCGTCCTGCGCAGGTCCTCGCAGAAGACGGCCATCTGTGCCAGATCGTAATGGAGCGCGAGCAGGATGAACTCGTCGCCGCCGTAGCGGATGAAGATGTGGCGGCGGTCGGTCTTTGCATGGACGACGGCGGCGATCTGCTTTAGGATCTGATCGCCGGCGAGATGCCCTTTCGTGTCGTTGACGGTCTTAAAGTGATCCACGTCGAAGATGGCGAACGAGAAGCTGAAGCCGCGCGTATTGGCGAGTGCGGAGTATTTTGCAACGCCGTCCGCGAGCTGATGGCGGTTGTACGCGCCCGTGAGGAAGTCGCGCTGCGCCTCGTTCTGCGTCTCCTCCAGCTCGCGCGCGAGCGAGGCGTTCTGCCGGGCGAGGTGCGCATCCCGCTGCATCTGCTGGCGGATCAGGAAGAAGACGAACGGGATGGTCGCGTAGATGGAATAGATGGTGGTCGAGAGCATCGACGAGAGCAGATGATATTCCCAGTGCAGGGCGTCGATGCCGACAAAGACGGTGAGCGAGAGCATCGCGACCATGCCGTGGCGGCAGGCGGGGTATTTCTTCCAGGGCGAGCGCAGGAGCGCATAGAGGAGGATGAAGCAGCTGACGAGGAGGAGCGGATAGAAGAGATAGAGCAGGTTCATGTAGCCGTCGAGGCCCGCGACCTCGCCGATCGTCGCCGCGGCGAAGAAGAGGAGATAGACGATCATCGTGCTGCGGACCGCCTTGGTGAATTGCGGTGCGGCAATCTCCTGCGTGATCTTTGCGAATGTGATGGGCATGACGTAGAGCATGATGAGGTGCAGTTCCCACCAGAGGCCGGGCTGTCCGAAGATGCGCGGGAAGAAGGAAGATGTCCCGGACGCCCACAGGATGAAGCTCATGAGAAAGGCGATGAGATAGAGCTGCCGCTGGCGCTGCCGCCGAATGCCGCGCCATGCGAGATCCATGACGAGAAAGACGATCAGCGAGAGCGCGATTGAGAGGCTCGCGATGAAGATGGCGTCGGCGATGCTGATCTTGCGGATGAGCGTCTTTTCACTGCCGAGGAGGAAGTAATCGAGGCTCCCCAGCCAGTTGCGGTAGCCCGTGTGCAGCATGATGGTGAGGCGTTTGCCGGCGAGGTCTTTGCCGATGTGGATGAAATGCAGCGTGCGCCCGCGCGCTGCGGCGGGATCGTCCCAGGCGCCGTGGATGTAGATGAGCTCGTCGTCAAGGTAGACGCAGGCGTTCTGGTTCGTCGTGGCAAAGAGGATGTGATTTACGAGCGGAGGGACGTTCGCCGGAATCTGCCAGGACAGATAGATGGTCTGCGCGCCTTCCGGCATGGGCGGCGGTGCGGGGTAGTCGTACGGCTGCCAGGCGAAATCGTCGGCGCGGAACGAGATGATGTCCTTGTACTGCGGACTGCCCTCGATGACGGCGTACTTCGCGCGCTGCATCGCGGCATACGGCAGCGGCGTCGCGAGTGTCTGCCAGGACAGTGCAGCCAGTGCGGCGATGACGGCGGTGCACAGCAGTGTGATGCAGTTCCCCCATAGGAGCCGAAAAATTTTTGTCATGTTCCCCTTCTCCTCTCATCGGAGCCCTGTCCGGATGAAGAGGTCTGCTTCTTATTATTACGATCACATTATAACATAAAACGGCAGAGGTGGGTACTGTTTTGATTCCGGGTATAAAAAAGCCGCATACACTGCAGTTCAGCGCATGCGGCAGATCTTTCCCCCATTCAGCTCTGAAATCCCGAGAGATCGAGGGCGTCAAAGCCCGCAAGCAGTTCTTTTACCTCGCGTTCGATCGCATCCGTGCCGCCCGCGGCGTCGGCCTCGATGTTCAGCGGCATGTTCGGATCGTGCAGAGACATGCGCAGGAGCGCCCAGCCGCCGTCCATGACGATGCGCACGCCCTCATAGGAGGGGCTGGCGATTGTGAGGCCTTTTGCCTTTGCGCGCTCCTCGAAGGCGGCGAGGACCTCTCTGCCGTATGCCTTCGGGTCGTCCGTACCGACGATCTTGATGCGGATCTCGCGCTCCTCCGCCGGATAGCGCAGATCTGCGATGAGGTCGCCGAGCGTCCTGCTCTCCACGCGCGCCTGCGCCGCCGCGATGATGAGCTTTACGGCGAGATAGGCGCCGTCGTCGAGGAAGTAGTTCTCCGAGAGTGCACCGTGCCCCGACGTCTCGATCGCAAGAGGCGAGACCTCGCCCGCCTCGTTGCGGCGGATGCACTCGTTGATGACGTTCTTGTAGCCGCGCATGTAGCGCAGGTGCTTCAGGTGCAAGTCCTTTTCGAGGAAGTCGTGCAGGCCGTCGGAGGTCACCGAGTCCGTGATGATGGTCGAGCCCGGATAGTCGGGGGCGAGGATTGCCGCCATCATGGCGATCAGCGCGTTGCGGCTGACGTCCGTTCCGTCCGCGAGCACGGCGCTCATGCGGTCGACATCGGTATCGAAGATGAGCCCGAGGTCGGCGTCGCTTTCGATGACCGCCTCCTTGATGGCAAGCATGGCGGCCTTGTCCTCGGGGTTCGGGATATGGTTCGGGAAATGACCGTCGGGCTGCAGGAACTGGCTGCCCGAGGTGTCTGCGCCGAGCGGCGTGAGGATGCGGCCGGCGAAGAATCCCCCTGCGCCGTTGCCGGCGTCCACGACGATATGCATTCCTGCGAGCGGCTTCTCTGCCCCGCCGAGCGCCGTGCGGATTTTATCGACGAGGTATTCGCTGTACCGGCCGATGAGGTCGAACTTCAGCACGTTGTCGAGCGTGCCGTGCGCCTCCTCCGCCTCCGCGGCATAGGAGAGGATCTTTTGGATGTCCTCCTTGTCCGCGCCGCCCGCTGCGGTGAAGAACTTTAGTCCGTTGCGGTTGTAGGGCAGGTGGCTCGCCGTGATCATGATGGAACCGTCCGCCGCCGTATCCTCGAAGATGGTCGACATGAACATGGCGGGCGTGGAGGCGAGCACGCAGTCAATGCCGTGCGCGCCCCTGTACGTCAGTCCCGTGAGCACGCAGTCCTTGATCGCGAGCGCCGAGATGCGCGAGTCATGGCCCACGGCGATCTGCAGCTCTTCCGGCTTCTTGCCCGTCTTCTCCGCGAGGAGACGGACAAAACCGGCCGCGATGCGGTTTGCCGCCTCCGGCGTGAGAGTGACGGGCTCGCCCGGGACGCCCGGGACCGCGACGCCGCGGATGTCGCTCCCGTTCGCGAGTTTCATAAAATCCTCGTGGGTCAGTGGCATGGATATTCCTCCTTTTGTGGGGTGTCGTACGAACGCCGCGCCGGCAGGCTGCACCACGCAGGCCGCTGGAGCAGCGCACGGATACAGGATTACTCCGCGCCGAAGAACTCCTCCTCGACGGCGATGCAGAGCGTGTGGTAGATCGGGAGATGGTACTCCTGGATCTTGTAGGTCTCGTCGCTCGGCGCGTGGATTGTGATGTCCGCATAGCCGCCCGCGGTACATTTCCCGCCCGCGGCGCCCGTGAGCGCGATGGTCTTCATCCCGAGCGCCTTTGCCATGCGGAAGGCATAGAGGACGTTCTTCGAGTTGCCCGAGGTCGTGATGCCGAGCAGGACATCGCCGGGGGTTCCAAGTCCGAGCACCTGTTGGGCAAAGGTGAGGTCGGGCGCCTGATCGTTCGAGAACGCCGTGCTGATCGCGAGCTGTGAGGGCAGCGAGATCGCGGGCAGCGCCCCCTGCAGATTCTGCATGAAGTAGTCAATGGTCTGGGGATCGGTGGCGTCGCATGCCTCGTGCAGCTTCGCCAGGATATTCTCGTCGAGGTGGCGCGGCAGGAGAAAGCCCTTCATCAGCTCGCCGACAATATGCTCCGCGTCCGCAGCGGAGCCGCCGTTGCCGCAGACGATGAGCTTGCCGCCCGCACGGTAGCATGCGCAGAGCGCCGCGATGGCTGCACGGATGTCCGCGGCGCAGCTCTCGAGGGCGGGATAGCGCGCGATGAGGGTATCTGCTGCGGCATAGGTGGATGGTTTGATCATAAAAATGCTCCTTTATCTGCTGTGCTTTCCTTTATTATGGATGATATGAAGGGCTTTTTCAAGTACAAATCTGCCGGCAAAATCGGATTTCCCGGAGAGCGTTGTTTCTATTTTACCGCGATGATTTTTATTGATTGGGCAGAAAAAACCGATGTACAGAAATGTACATCGGTCTCTTTCTTTATTTTGCGTATCCGCGCATATCCTGTGCTCCGTGATGATATGCACCCTGCCCGCGCGTCCATCCCTCCACCGCACGGAACGCGGCAAAGGCATGCAGCGGGGCTGCGGCGGCTTGCAGCGCTTCTGCGCGCGGCTTACCGGCTGCGATAGCGGTCGGCGATGACGCGCGGGCTGTCGCCGGCGGCGCCTCCCATACGCGCAGGAATCGTCGGCGCGGCTGCTCCGGGCGGGCGGATGTCTTGGATGGGGGCTTTCGGCGCCGCTGCATGCGGCTGTGCGGCGCTCTGATATACGTTTTCCTCTCCGCGGCCGCGCAGACGGCGGAAGAGCCAGCGGATCGCCATGAATGCGATCATGACCATCGCGACGTTCGCGAGGACGCCGAGCAGATCGGCGAGGAAGCCTCCGCCGAGACCGAACATGGAGGCGAGCATGGAGCCGAGCAGCATGCCGCCGGCAAGGAGGCCGATGCTGCGGAGCGCGTTCCCCCAGCCCGTATGCGAGCGTGCCGTGTTTGCTGCGCCTGCATTTGCGGCTGTTCCCGCCTTCGCACCGGCTGCGGGTGCATTCTTATCCAGCTGGTTGGCGCTCTTGGACGGCGCATAGCTGTTGCCGTTGCCTGAGACAGACTTGCTGTTTCCGCTCGATGGGGCGGGGGCGGACTTCGGTGCGGACGGAGCCGCCTTCGGTGCAATGCGTGCCCCGCCCCGCGCGGCCTCTGCCTGTGAGATGACGGCGCTCGGTGCTCCGGGCACGAAGATGGGCGCGGCTGTGACGCTCAGTGCCCCGACCATCGCTGCAGCGATGATTTTCTTGAGGTTCATTCGATTTTCTCCTTTATATACCGTTCGAAATGGATCTGTTTTGCGCTGCGCTTACTCCCGATAGGACTTGACATCCTCGGGGAAGGCGTAGATCTCCCCGACGGTGTCGAGCTCGCCCGAGAGGTAGCGATCGATGTCGTCCACGTCGATGTAGAGCTTGCACTCGATATCGAGATAGCCCTGCTCGCGCCCGTCGGAGAGGTCGCGGATCGCCATGAGCTTCTCGCGGAGCTTGAGGAGGTCGCTGCGCGTCGCATGCACGTCGAGACGCAGCTGCGGTACGCCGTATTCTTTGAGGACTTCGTCCATGGTCATGCGCTGTGACATGGTAGGTTCCTTTCTGTCTGTCGACTGTCTGACTATTTGTCTTTTATCCTATCCGATGATGCTGAATTTTGACTGAAATGCCGGGACTCCCCTTCCCGCCTGCGCCGGAGTGTGAGGAGCGCGGCTGCGAGGACCCGTTTTTCGTGCAGATGGGTCTCGTAGTCGAGGTCGCCTGCCGCACGGTGCATGCGATCGTCGAGGATCCGCATGGAGGCCTCTATGCGGCGTATGGCATCTGTCGTATTCTGCATGCGTACCCCCTCCCGTCATCCGTATATTGTAACAGCTTTGGGAAAAACTGTCTACAAGAGCGTGCAGAGCTGTGCTATAATGAAGCATATTGCAAGAATGACAAGGAGTATCCTTTTGAAGAAGCATTACTATGAAAATGTATGGGAGAATATGCTTGCGCATGCGCGTGTGCAGCATGCGCAGCGGACGCGGTACATTCTCGCGCGCACGCTGGTATTCCCGCTGATGCTCGCCGCGGCGATTCACGGTTGGGATGTTGGTTCCTCCGCCGAGCTGATGCTGAGCGGATTCCTCCTGCTTCTCTTCGCCGTACTTGTGGCGCGGCACCGGCGCCTGGAGCGGCGCCGCCGTTTTACCAAGGCGTATCTCAATGTGGCTGCAGACTATCTCGCGCGGTTCTCCGGGGACTGGAAGATGTCGCCGGTGGACGGCACCGGCTATCGGAAGGAAAAGCGCCCGCCGGATCAGGATCTCCACATCTTTGGCGCGGCGTCGCTCTATCAGTACCTCTGTGCGGCACGGACGCAGGCAGGCCGCGACCGATTGGCGCGGTCGCTCACGGCGACGCCGTGGAACCTCGAGCGGACGCGGCAGCGGCAGGCAGCTGTCGCGGAGCTCCTCGCCCATCCCCTCCTCTGTCTCGAACTCGAGGCGCGCGGGGCAGGGCTGCCCGACGGGCATGATACGCGTGCACTCGCGGAGGAACTCGCCCGGCCGCTCGGCGGATCGCTGCGCCTTATCTCCGGCATCGGCGCCGTGCTTGCGTCGGCGTGCATCCTCTCCCTGCTCTGGGCATGTTTTTGGAACGGGCCTTGGCAGCTTCCGACTGCGCTTTTCATGCTCAACCTGACGCTGGCGCTCGCCTTTTACCCGCGGACGCTGCGCACGCTTGCCCCGCTTGGGCATATGGCGCGGGAGCTGCGGCTCTACGGCAGGATCTTTCGTGCGCTGGAACGGGCGCCGCTGCATGGGGCGGCGTTCGGCGCGATCCTCGCGCCGCTCTTCGATCCGATTCGCGCAACGCGCGCGCAGAGCCGCCTCACGAGGCTCGCAGAGTGTGCGGCAATGCGGCGTAATTTTGTCTTCTTTGTGCTGGCAAACGGTTTTTTGCTCTGGGATTTCCACTGTATGGCGTATTTCTCCTACTGGCGTACGCGGGTGGGTGCGGCGGCGGCAGGCTGGCTGAAGGTCTGGGCGGAGATGGAGGTGCTGCTTTCGCTTGCACGCATCGGACATACGCGTGAGGTGTATGCGTTTCCGCAGTTTTTGGACGGCATGCCCCCGCAGCTGACTGCTGAGGGGGCAACGCCCCTGCTGCTCAGCGAGGAGGCGGCGACGCCGAACGATGCGCATCTCACGGCGGGGACGCTTGTCATCACGGGCTCGAATATGTCGGGAAAGACGACGTATATGCGCGTGCTCGGCTCCAACGCAGTTCTCGCGTACGCCGGCGCGCCAGTATGCGCGCGGTCCTTTGCGCTCACGCCGATGGCGGTCTATACGTCGATTCAGATCAGCGACGATCTGGCGGGCGGAATCTCGACGTTCTACGCGGAGCTGCTGCGCATTAAGAAGATGATCACGTACAGCAGGCGCGGCCGCCCGATGCTCATCCTGATCGACGAGATCTTCCGCGGGACAAACTCCGCCGACCGCATCGTCGGGGCGCGCGAGGCGATCCGGCGCCTGACGCTGCCGCATGCGATCACGATTGTGACGACGCACGATTTCGAGCTCTGTGATCTCGGGCGCGAGGGGGTTCCGGTGGCGAACGCGCATTTTGAGGAGCATTATGAAGGCGATAAGATCCTCTTTGACTTTAAGATGCGCGAGGGACGCTGCCGCACGACGAACGCGCAGTATCTCCTGCGCATGGCAGGGATCATGGACGATTGAAATATTGCTGTGTTTGTGCTATGATGTTGCCGTCGGTTTGCTGCCGCTGCGGCGCTAAAACAAAATAGAGGAGAACTGCCTGCGGGCGGTTCTCCTTTTGTGTCCGGCGTGCGGTCCGCCGCGTGCCGCACTGCCGTGACACACATGTTAAAATCTGTTATAATAGAATGGTCTTTCTTATGCAGAGATGTGCGGCGCGCTGCCGCTGAAAGGGTACGGAATGAGTGAACAAGGAGCAAGACCCGTCGCAACGGCGGGGGTAATGACGGCTGCCGCGGTGATCTATGCACTCGCGGCAATCTGCCTGCCCCTGCCGACGATGATGATGGGGATGCTGTGGCCGGTCTTTATCGCGCTCGTGACGGTGCGCGAAGGGCTCCGCTGGGGGCTTCTCGTCTCGATCGCCGCACTGCTCCTGACGCTGCCGCTGGCAACGCCCGCAATGGGCGCGTTCTTCGTACTCTCGTTTGCGCCGACGGGGCTCGCGATCGGAGGACTCTTTCGCCGCAGGGCGGATACGCTGCGCGCCCTCACGGGCGGCGTACTCGCGTCTCTCGGCGGCAAGGGGGCTGCCGTGTTGATGATGTTCCTCCTCTTCGGATTGAATCCGTTTGCCATCGATTTCTCAACGGCATCTGAGGCGGTGAATGAGACGCTCGCTGTGTACCGCTCGCTGGGGATCGACGAGGCACGGCTCGAACAGACGCGCGCGGTGTCGATGCAGGCGTTGGAATCCTTTGCGCTCGTATTGCCGGCGCTCTTCCTCGGGGGCTCGGTCATCGAGGCGGCGGCATGCTTTGTCGTTCTGCGGAATGTGCTCGTGCGCCTCGGAATCCCGGCGGCACCGTTCCCCGCGTTCACGGAGTGGCGGCTGCCGATCGGCTTTTCCTATCTGTTTGCGTTCTCGCTGATCGGCCTCTACTGGGGGACGACACGCGACATCACCCTGCTGTACCGGGCGGCGCTCAACGGATATCTGATCGCCACACTTGCGGGGCTTGTGCAGGGGCTCTCGTTCCTGCAGTTCATGATGAAGCGGTACGGTGTCGCCTCGTTTGTGCGCCTGCTCGTCTACATTACCATCTTGGTGAACGGATTGGCGACGCAGATAGTGACATGGACGGGATTGTTCGATATTGTCTTTGATTACCGAAAGAAAATGACGGACCGCAAATAAGGCTGCGTGCCGGTCTGATACATTTTGTACATACGTTATCCTCTTTGAAGAAGGTGATTCTATGCCGCGGAATCTATCCGCGTGGATCGATCTCATGATCCATCTGATCGTCATGCTGGCACTTGCACTTGTGACGTTCTGCTATAACTCCTACGTCGGCGCGGCATCGCTGCTGCTTTGGGCCGTCTTGGCTGCGTTTGCATGGGAACGTTGTCATGACAGAGAGCGGCGATTTGAACGCTATTGTATGGGCATTATCCGTAATGTTAATAATGTGATGAACTATGCGGTGGATCGCCTGCCGCAGGCGATCCTCGTGGTGAGCCAGGACGGCCATCTGGAGTGGTGCAATCGCCAGCTCGGGGAGAATCTCGGCGGCGCGCCCCCGGAGCAGGGGACGGCAGTTGCCGATTTTTGGCCGGAATTCAACATTGAGACGGTGTGGGGAACGGAGGCGGAGTATCGCTTCTCGCACAAGGGCCGCTCCTATCATATCTACCACCGCATGCTGCCGACACCGCCTCAGATGGACCCGCTGATGGCATTTTATGTGCAGGATGAGACGGAGTTCGCGAATCTGCGAAACAGCTTTCGTGACAGCCGTACGGCGCTGCTCTACATCCAGCTGGACAACTACGACGAGATCATGCAGGGCCAGAGCGAGACGGAGAAGTCGATGCTGCTGCTTGCCGTGCGCGAGCGCCTGGACGCATGGATCAGCGGACTCGGGGGCTTTATGCGCGGCATCTCGGAGGGAGAGTTCGTGGCGCTGCTCGACCGCAAGGCGCTCGATCACGCGATGGCGGAGAAGTTCGACATCCTCGATCAAGTGCGCAAGATCGTCAACTCCAAGGGGCTGCCGGTGACGCTCTCGATCGGCCTTTCACTTGCGGCGGATCAGTCGCTCAAGGAACTCGGCGAGGAGGCCGAGGCAAAGCTCGATCTTGCGCTTGGACGCGGCGGCGATCAGGTGGCGCTCGACATCAACGGAAAAACGCAGTTCTTCGGCGGCAAGGCGAAGGCCGTAGAGAAACACACGCGCGTGAAGGCGCGCGTGGTGGCGCATGCCCTGCGCGATATCATGGAGAGTGCGGACGAGATCTACATCATGGGCCATCACAATGAGGACTATGACTGCTTCGGCGCGGCGATGGGCGTGGCATGCATGGCGCGCGCGCTCGGGAAACGTGTGCACATTGTGCTCAGTGACATGAACGAGGGAATCGACCGCATTGTGGATATGGTGCAGAAGGATGAGGGGTATGAGGACCTCTTCGTCCGCGCCGGCGATGTTGCCGGCGTCTCCCCTTCGGCGCTCCTGGTCGTGGTGGATGCGCATATCCCCCACATCCTTGCCGATCCCACCCTCCTCGAGCGCATTCCGAAGATCGTCGTGATTGATCATCACCGCCGCAGCGAGAATTTCGTCAAGAATCCTCTGCTGGTCTACATCGAGACATCGTCGAGCTCGGCGAGCGAGCTGGTGACGGAGCTCCTGATGTATTTCGGCGAGAACATCCGCCCGACGCGCCTCGATGCGACGGCACTCTACTCGGGCGTCGTTGTGGATACAAAGAATTTCAACGTCGGTGCGGGTGTCCGCACGTTTGACGCGGCGGCATACCTCCGGCGGGCCGGGGCGGACCCCGTGCTCGTACGGGCGCTGTTTCAGAGCGACTACGAGACCACGGTGGCGCTCGCACGTGCCAAGGCGAATGCGGAGTTCTTCCCCGGCGGACTGATCGTGGGCAGTATTCCGGAGCGCCTGCAGAATGGACAGATCATCGCTGCACAGGCGGCGGACGGCATGCTGCGCGTGGACGGCGTGCGCATGAGCATCTACGTCTTCCAGATGGCCGGAGACATGGTGGGCATCAGTGCACGCTCGACAGGGGAAATGAATGTTCAAGTGATTATGGAGGCGTTCGGCGGCGGCGGGCACGCCAATGTTGCGGGCGCACAGGTCAAAGGCGTTCCGCTCAGCGCGGTGCGCGCACAGGTCGTCGAACGGGCCAGAGCCTATATAGAGGAGAGTGACCAGAGTGAAGGTAATACTGCAGACGGACATTAAGAATATCGGGAAAAAGGGCGAGATCGTGGAGGTTGCGGACGGCTACGGGCGCAATTTCCTCCTGCCGAAGAAGCTGGCCCTTCCTGCAAGCAGCGAGAATGTAAATGTCGCGAAGGCACAGGCGGGCGCGAAGGCACGCAAGGATGCCATGGCCGTGGACGAGGCAAAACTCATGGCCGCCCAGCTCGAGAAGGTCGAGGTAGAGATCCCCGTGCGCATCGGCGAGAACGGACGCCTCTTCGGTGCGGTAACGGGCAAGGACGTTGCCGCGGCGCTGAAGAAGAAGAACATCGACGTGGACCGCCGCAAGATCACAATCCGCGGCGAGGTTACGGGCGAGGGCCTCTATGAGGCAATCGTAAAGGTTCACCCGAACATCTCCACAACGATCAAGGTTCACGTACAAAAGGAATCGTAAGGAGAATCTGCCTCCCCTCCCCTATTCCTTCGGCACGGGAGATGATCACGGTCTTATTCATTTACATATAAGTACGGGCTGATGAGGATCCTTTCATCAGCCCCTTGTCAAAAGGAAGGTTTATGTCATTTTTTAAGGATTTATTCGGAGGGAACAGCGAGCAAAAGAGCACGCCGCCGACACTCTCTGCGGAGGCGCGCATCGATACGGAGATTGCCGCGATCTTTCGCATGCTCGCGGACACTATGGGAACGGAGCGCCTTGTCATCCAGGCGGGCAAGATGAACGCGATGGCCCTGATGCGTTCAGATGACCGCCGTGAACGGGTGCTCGCCCTCATGCGCATTCTGGAGGAGGACCCGCTGCTCTCTCCCCCGCCGTCCGAGGCAGAGCTGCCTGAAATCATCGCGCGCATGACGGAGCAGGTCGCGGGAATCCTCGCACGGCGCGATCTTGAGGACCGTATCGAGCGCAAGGTCAATGAGAAGCTCGAGAAGGATCATGAGGAATATGTGGAGGATATCCGCCGGCAGGTGATATCGGAGGAGAACCCCGGCGCAGAGTCGCCGCATGACAAAAAGAAGCGCGAGGAACTCGAAGCACTGGAGAACATCCATCTCACACAGTCGGTGATGGAGCTCCTGCGTCCGCAGAATTTCGATGAGATCGTCGGACAGGAACGTGCCGTGCGCTCGCTCATGGCGAAGCTCTCCTCCCCCTATCCGCAGCATCTTCTGCTCTATGGACCGCCGGGCGTCGGCAAGACGACGGCTGCGCGTCTCGTGCTCGAGGCGGCAAAGCGCCGCGCCGTTTCTCCCTTTGGAGAGGACGCACCGTTCGTCGAGACGGATGGGACAACTCTGCGCTGGGATCCGCGCGACATGACGAATCCCCTGCTCGGCTCCGTGCACGATCCGATCTATCAGGGCGCCCAGAAGAATCTTGCAGACAGCGGCGTACCGGAGCCAAAACCGGGACTCGTGACGGATGCGCACGGGGGGATCCTCTTCATCGACGAGATCGGTGAGATGGATGAGATGCTCCAGAACAAACTGCTCAAGGTACTCGAAGATAAGCGCGCCTATTTTGAGTCGGCATACTATGATCCCGATGACAAGCGCGTCCCTCCCTATATTCGAAAACTCTTCGAGGAAGGGGCTCCCGCGGACTTCGTGCTGATCGGTGCGACAACGCGCGAACCCGATCATGTCAACCCGGCGCTGCGGTCGCGCTGCGCGGAGATCTATTTTGAGCCGCTGACCCCCGCGCATATTCTTACGATCGTCGAGAATGCAGCTGAGCGCCTGAACGTTACTCTTGCGCCGGGCGCCGCCGAACTGATCAGTGCGTATACGATTGAGGGGCGCAAGGCAATCAATATCCTTGCAGATGCGTACAGCCTCGCACTGAATCGGTTCGAGGAGGAAGAGATCAAGCGTATTGTTTCACGTGAAACAATCTCGGAGAACGCGGCGGATGATGACATGGGAACCGAGACGGAATTTCTCGGCGAAGTCCCCCACCGCGATCATGCACAGAATGTTTCACGTGAAACAAAAACACCGCCGCTCGAGGTGACAAGAGTTGATATCTATGAGGTCGCACAGGTGAGCCGCCTCCATCAATTCGGCCGAAAGAAGGCCTCCGATACACCTGCCGTCGGCAGAGTGTTCGGACTCGGTGTCGCCGGATTCGTCGGCTCCATCATCGAGATCGAGGCCGTCTCCTTCCCTGCAGCGGAGAAAGGCAAGGGCACCGTGCGCTTCAATGAGACGGCGGGCAGTATGGCAAAGGACTCCGTGTTCAATGCCGCTTCGGTCATGCGCCAACTGACAGGCCGCGATATCCACGACTACGATATTCATGTCAACGTCATCGGCGGGGGGAATATTGACGGCCCCAGCGCCGGTACGGCCATCCTTGCCGCGATTGTGAGCGCCGTTACCGGCTCTGCGATCCGGCAGGATACGGCGGTGACGGGAGAAATCTCTCTGCAGGGGGAGATCAAGCCGGTCGGCGGTGTCTTTGAGAAGGCATACGGCGCGCGGCAGGCGGGCATCTCGACCCTGATTATCCCGTGGGAGAACAAGAAGGACCTCCCGGAGGATCATCTCGGGCTTACGATTCATCGCCTTAAAACGGCAGAAGAAGCGTTTGACCTGCTCTTTGCCGATGAGAAGTGGAAGCAGCGGCCTGATCCCTCTGCGGACAGCGTGCAGAGATGAGCGGCGCCTCTGATGATTTCATTGTGAAAGGAGAATCCTATGGCAGAAGGACGCGTCCCACCGCAGAATATTGAGGCGGAGCAGTCTGTGCTCGGCGCAATGATGCTGAAACAGACGGCGGTTATGCAGGCATTGGAGCTCCTGCGCGCGGATGAGTTTTACCGCCAAGCCCATCGCCTCGTGTTTGAGACGATGGAGGGACTTGTGCACGCCGGCGAGCCGGTGGATATTGTCACCGTAACCGAATCCCTCAGGAAGAGCGGCATGCTCGAACAGGTGGGCGGGATCTCTTTTCTCGCGAATTTGTCAAATACTGTGCCGAGTACGGCAAATCTCGCACACTATGCAAAGATCGTAAAGGAGAAGGCGATCCTGCGTGCGCTCATCGACGTGAGTACAGAGATTGCCGGTGCGGCGTATAATGAGAGTGAGGATGTTGCCGAGCAGCTTGACGATGCCGAGAATAAGATCCTCGCGATCGCAGGCGGACAGACGACCGGCGCCTTCATTCCGGCGAAGGAAGTCGTCTTTGCCGCCGTGGAGCGCGTCAGCGAACTTGCAAAGGCAAAGGGGGGGATTACGGGGCTTTCCACGGGCCTTGCGACACTTGACAACGTGACGCGGGGGCTCCAGAAATCCGACCTCATTATCGTCGCTGCGCGCCCCGCAATGGGAAAGACTGCATTCGTCCTCAATCTCGCGACGCATGTGGCCCTGCAGGGCGGGACCGTCGCGTTCTTTTCCCTCGAGATGCCCCGTGAACAGTTGATGCACCGCATCTTCTGCGCTGAGGGGCAGATCGACGCGACCCGCCTGGCGCGCGGCGAGCTGGATGACGAAGAGTGGGACCGCCTGGTCAAGGTGGCGGACCGCATGATGAAGACGAAGCTCTACTTCGACGATACGAGCAGTACGACGGTGCTTGATATCCGCACGCGTGCGCGGCGGCTCAAGGCAGAGCATGGCCTCGACCTCATTGCCATTGATTACCTCCAGCTGATTCAGGCACCGGGGCGTGCGGAGAACCGCACGCTTGCCGTGGCGGAGATGACACGCTCGCTGAAAGTGCTCGCCCGCGAGCTGAATGTGCCGATTGTCGTCCTTTCGCAGCTCTCGCGTGCAACAGAAGGCCGCTCCGACAAGCGCCCTCTGCTCTCTGACCTGCGCGAATCCGGCTCCATCGAGCAGGATGCCGACATTGTCATGTTCCTCTATCGCGAGGACTATTACAATCAGGATACGGAGAATGCAAACATCACGGAGCTCAGCATTGCGAAGCATCGCAACGGTGCGACCGATACAGTGAAGATGTTCTTTCAAAAAGAATATACGCGCTTCCGTGATCTTGCGCGCGAGCAATGAATTGTTTCACGTGAAACATTTATTGTCCGGGTTCTTGAAATCCCCTCAAAAAAAGAGGGGATTTTTTTTGTCATTTGTGCTATGATGGAGGAAATATGGGTGCGCATGTGATTCGTGTGCGTTTAGAAGCGGGCAGGGGAGGAAGCGTTGTGTTAAAGAGTATCGCAGTCATGACGAGCGGGGGGGACAGCCCGGGAATGAATGCTGCGGCGCGTGCGGTTGCGCGTACGGCGCTCTATGAAGGCGTTCATGTATGGGGAATCAACGACGGCTACCACGGCCTGCTCGAAGAGGATATGCGCGAACTGCAGTCGATGGATGTGGGGGATATCATCCAGCGCGGCGGAACCTTTCTCGGGACGGCGCGCTGCAAGCGCTGGCAGACACCGGAGGGACGCCGCCTCGGTCATGAGAACCTCGTGAAGCGCGGCATCGAAGGCCTCTGCGTGATCGGCGGTGACGGATCCCTGCGCGGAGCACAGCTGCTGTCGGAGGAGTATGGCTTTCCCATCATCGGCCTGCCGGGAACGATTGACAACGATGTCTGGGGAATGGACTATACCATCGGCTGTGATACGGCGGCGAATACCATCATTGACGCGATCAACAAACTGCGCGACACCGCGTCGGCACACCGCCGCGTGATCGTGCTCGAGGTGATGGGGCGCAGCTGCGGGTGGCTGGCACTCGTCTCCGGCATCTCGGGCGGGGCGGAGTACATTCTCGTTCCCGAGGAAAAGTTTGACCTGGAGGAGATTACAAGCAGCCTCGCGGCCGCATATGAGCGCGGCAAACGCTATATTCTCATTGTCGTTGCCGAGGGGGCGGCAAAGGGACAGGATGTCTGTGACTACATCGCAAAGCATACGGATATTGAGACGCGCGTCTCCGTGCTCGGTCATATCCAGCGCGGCGGAGCGCCGACGGTCATCGACCGCGTACGCGCCAGTCAGCTCGGCGAGCAGGCGGCACTTGCCCTCATCTCAGGCATCTCGGGCGTTGTGCTCGGATACAGCAAGGGACACGTCGTCTCGGTCAACCTTTATGATGCCGTGAATAATAAGAAGAAACTGGACCCCGAGTACCTGCATCTGGCGAAGGTGCTGTCGTAAAAGTGCTGTGCGCCGGATTATGCATCAGGCGCGATGAGAGGAATGCTCCAGGAGAAAGGATGATCCCGTGGCAAAGATCATTGCGATTGCCAGCCAAAAGGGCGGCGTCGGCAAGACGACGACGGCCGTCAACCTCGCTGCTGCCGTCGCGCGTGCAAAGCGCCGTGTCCTCCTCGTTGACATTGACCCGCAGGGGAATGCGACGAGCGGATTCGGCCTCGATAAAAACATGCTTATGTCCACGACTTATCGTGTGCTGATCGAGGGACAGAGTCTCCGGGAGTCGATTGTTCCCTCGGATTATGATGTGGATGTCCTGCCGGCCAATGTCGAGCTGGCAGGGGCTGAGGTGGAGCTCGCCGGGATGGAGCGCCGGGAGACGCGCCTGCGGGATGCGCTCACGGAGGCGGAGCGTGCCTATGACTACATCTTTATCGACTGTCCTCCATCGCTCGGCTTCCTGACGCTGAATGCGTTGACGGCGGCAGATGCTGTTCTCATCCCCATTCAATGTGAGTTTTACGCCCTCGAGGGAGTTGCACAGCTGATGAATACGATCGGCCTCGTGCAGGAGAGCGCAAATCCGGGGCTTCGGATTCAGGGCGTCGTTATGACCATGTACGACGGCCGAACCCGCATCGCAACGCAGGTGGTGGAGGAAGTGCGCTCTGTCTTTGGCACGGCACTCTATGATACGTTGATCCCACGCAATGTACGGCTCTCTGAGGCACCCTCGTTCGGGCAGCCGATCACCTCCTACGACATCACGTCGCGCGGGGCCGAGACGTATATTGCACTGGCGAAGGAGGTAATGAAGCGTGAAGAAAACTAAAACAGGCGGACTCGGACGCGGCCTTGGTGCGCTTGGACTTGGAAAGAATGCGCTCACAGGAAAGAAAGAGGCGCCCGCCTCAGGGCGTGCGGCAGCATCGGCGGGGACTCCCCCCGCCGTGCAGACAGGGACGCCGGCCGAACTCGGCGTAAACGCGATCCGCCCCAACCGTTTTCAGCCGCGGCATGAATTCGACGAAGCGGCGCTTGAGGAACTGCGCGAATCCATCGCGCAGCACGGCATCCTCCAGCCCCTTTCCGTACGCGACATCGGCGGCGGGAAATACGAACTGATCGCCGGAGAACGCCGCCTGCGCGCAGCAAAACTCGCGGGGCTCAAAACCGTACCCGTCATCTTTCGCGCGGCAACGGATGCGGAGATGGCGGAGATGGCGCTCATCGAGAACCTCCAGCGCGAGGATCTCAACCCCATTGAGGAGGCGCGCGCCTATGAGCGCCTCCTGACGGAGTTCAAGCTCTCGCAGGAACAGCTTGCACGGCGTGTTGCCCGCAGCCGCTCGGCCGTTGCGAACAGCGTTCGCCTCCTGCGCCTCGCAAAGGAAGTACAGGCATTTATCGCCAACGGCGTTCTCGCGATGGGGCAGGCGCGTCCGCTCCTCGCGCTCCAGACGGCGGCCCTTCAGCGCGAAGCGGCAGAGTATATCCAGGAGCATGAACTCTCAGCACGCGGTGCAGAGGCACTTGTGAAGCGGCTCGTAAAGGACCCGAAGGCCCTCAAGAAGACCGCACAGACGCAGAAAAAGACGCGTACACCGGACATTTTTGTGCGGGAGGCAGAGGAACGCCTCACACACAGCCTTGGGACGAAAGTTCGTATTCAAGCGGGGCGTGAGCAGGGGAAGGGGCGGTTGGAGATCAGCTATTTCTCCGCAGAAGACCTCGAACGCCTGATCGAACTCCTTTCTGCAGCGGACGGTGCTGCGAAGGAGGATAAACGCGCTGCGCTGCGCGCATTCTCCACGCAGAAGTTTACTGTGTAAATCGGACCCGCGCGATAATAGGGAAGAAGGGAAGAAAGAATTGTTTCTGAACAATCTCGTAAACGATATTGCGGCACATGAGACGATACTCTTGTTTGCCTCGATGCTGCTGATCCTGCTTTTATTGATTCTGGTTGTCTATCTGATGATCCGCGTCAGCATGATGAGCAGCCGTTACCGGGCAATGATGCGCGGATCCGAGGCCAATGACCTCGAGGGAATGCTGATTCAGCATATCAAGGAGGTCGAGAGGATTGCGGCGACGAATGCGCGCATCCTGGAGGAAAACGAGCTGATACGTCAGTTCATCCGCGGCTCGCTCGTGCGTGTTGCCGCCGTTCGGTTCCGCGCGTTCGAGGATATGGGCGGCGACCTCAGCTACGCGGTGGCCATGCTCAATGCGAACAACGACGGCATTATTTTCTCGAGTATCTTTGCCCGCGCGGATTCGCGCAGCTATATCAAGCCCATCAAGAACGGCGCGTCGGACTATCCGCTCACGGATGAGGAAAAGGGCGTGCTGAAGGAAGCCATGGCGCAGCCGCTTCCGATTCAATACTGACAAAAGCAAAGAAAACCTGCTGAGTCTCAGCAGGTTTTCATTTTGTTCCGCTAGGATAGGGGGATGGAAAAAATCAGGATAGAATAAGGAGAACGCATTGAACGAGGAACAGAATCTACGATACAGTATTCAGCTAATTGACAGCGAGGCAGATGTCACGCGTACCGTGCGGCTCTCTCTGCGCGGACTGCGGATGATTGCGTTCGGCGCCGGAGCAGCGGTTGCCGTGCTCACCGGCGCCGCTGTTCTCTCTGTCTACACGCTCATGCACTCCTATCTGCACGAGTCGGAGACCGCGCAGCTGCGCGAGGCAAACCGCATCCAGCAGGAGCAGATCCTACAAGTCTCGAAAAAAGCCTCCGCGCTGCAGCAGGATCTGGACAGTCTGCGCCGCTCGGAGGACGGACTGCGCGCTCTCGTGGGCGCGCCTCCCGCAGAAGCCGACGAGGAGGATGCTGCGAAGGAGGGGACGGAAGCCCCGACGGGCGGCGCGCCGCATGCGCTCACAACAGATGAAGTGGATGAGGCGCTTGCGATGATCGAGAGCCGCCTCACCACGCGCCGGAGCTCTCTTGATCTCCTTGCACAGGAGATGTACCGGAATTTTCCGGGAGCGGGCAGTTTTCTCTCAGAGAGTGCGCCCGTCACCACTCCGACGGGCTGGCCCACACAGGGGTATATCAGCTCGCCCTATGGGCTGCGGTTTAACGGGACAGAGTTCCATCAGGGCATCGACATCGCGGCTGACACGGGAACGCCGATCATTGCGACGGCAGACGGCGTCGTGACAACGGCAGGCTGGACGAGTTCGGGGTACGGCAATATGGTTGATATCGACCATGGAGGCGGCATCATGACGCGCTACGGTCATGCCTCCGCTGTCGCCGTCACTGCAGGCCAGCAGGTGCGCCGCGGTCAGATCATTGCCTACGTCGGCTCGACGGGCTATTCCACGGGGCCGCATCTGCACTATGAGGTGCGTGTCGGCGGCCAGCCGGTCAACCCCGCGTCGTATTTATAAAAGGAAAGGATATGCTATGAAATCCATCATCTTCCTGCTCGTTGCAGGGATCTTTATCCTGCCGGCATACGGCGAGACCGCGCCGGAGAAGGATATCCATGCCGTCATGGCGGCAGAGGAGGGCCATGGGCACTCCGCAGCAAAGGCTGCCCCGGCGAAGAAAAAATCGGATGCAGCACCCGCCGAGAAGAAAGAATCCGCGCTCGAGGAGGAAATGGATGACCTCGGCGATGAATCCGTCGATGAGCATGATGAAAACGGAAAGATCATTCCCCTGCCGTATGAGGGCACGGAGGAGAATGGCGCCGCGCCGGAAAAATCCAAAGAGGAGGGAGCGCCTCCGGCAGAGAAGGAAAAGGACGCCGGCACAGCGGTTCCTCTTTCCGTCGATCCGCGCAGCAGCAGTTATGATGCGGGAGCCCACGGCGACCTGACGGCGATCGACCCGATCACGCTGAAGGACGGCGACTGGGTTTTCATTGAGGGCGATGAACGGCGCGGCTGGTTTTTCGACCGCAGCATGATGGCAAAGAATACGGACGGCAGTATTGCCTACTGGCAGCTCATCCTCTACAACGATCTCGGCAAGGCGCAGTTTGCCGAGGCGATGCACGACACGGACTACGAGAAGCTCGGCTATACACTCCAACGCCGCGTACTCAGTCCGAAGGAGAATACGATCCGTACCTACGAGATCCTCGCCTACGATGAAGAGAATCAGAAGCTCACCAGCGGCAACCGCGACGGCCACGCAGCCGAGATCCGCCCGAACACGATGGCGGAGAAGGAACGCGATGCTGTGAAAAAGGCGGCGCGTCACCTAAAATAAAGAATCTCTATGGTGAGAATAATTATCGGATATTGACAAAAGAATATAACCCTGTTAGAATTAATTTATAATTAAATATAAGGGAAAAGATGCATTCAGCATTTGTTCCGCGTTTCCGAGCAAAAATATCTAAGGACGACGGATATGCCGCCTACAGCCTATGATATTGCGTCTGCACTGCGGAGACGAAATCTCCGAGATGTGCACCGGGTTCATGCAGAAATGTCTGGGCCTTCCCGTATTGAAAAGGAAGCGGCAGAATTGCCACTGTCACAGGGGGACCTGTGTTTTTCCGGTATTCTGTGCACGATCTGAGCGGAGTACAGTACAGCAGGGGCTGTCTGTCGTACCACGAGTACGGGAGACAGCTCCTTTTTGCGCTGTGAAAGGGAAGGGGAAAATAAATGGAAGCGTAAATGAAATGATTTATTTTTCGTTCAATGAGGTGTATAATAAAAGAAAGTTATGGGTATGTGTATTTTCTTTTATTAAAATGCCCGATTGGACATCTGTGTATTTGTTAGGAGGGGTCATGTGAGTAAGAGGGAGAGCCTGTGGGAGGCTTATCTTGCAAAGGGAATGAGCCGCCGCAGCTTCTTAAAGGGCTGCGTGACGCTCACGTCGCTCATGGGACTGAGCACGGAGATGCTGACGAAGGTCGTCGAGGCTGCCGAGGCGAAACCGCTGCCGGTTGTCATCTGGCTGCACGGGCATGAGTGCACGGGTTGTGACGAGTCGTTTATCCGATCGGGTGCACCGCTCGCATCGGATCTCGTGCTGAACAGCATTGCGCTCGAGTACAGTCATGTTCTCAGCGCGGGCTGCGGCGAGCCGTTCGAGGAACATCTTGAAGCAACGGTCAAAAAGTACTACGGCGAGTACATCCTCGCCGTCGAGGGCGCGGTTGCCTCGGGCGAGCACGAGTACACCTGCATGTCGGGCGGGCATTCGTTCGCCCATACGCTGCGGCACGTCGCCGAGGGGGCAAAGGCAGTCATTGCCTACGGGACGTGTGCAACGGCGGGCGGCATTCAGGCGGCTGCGCCGAATCCGACGGAATCCAAGGGCATCCGCTCCTATATCGGCGCAAAACCCTACATTGCCGTGCCGGGCTGCCCGCCGATCCCCGAGGTCATGACGGGCGTGGTCATGCACGTTGCCCTGTTCGGTACGCTGCCGCCGCTTGACGGCGAAGGGCGCCCGCGTCAGTTCTACGGCAACCGCATCCACGACACCTGCTACCGCCGCCCGTTCTTCGATGCGGGCATGTTTGCCGACCGCTTCGACGATGCGGGGGCGAAGGCCGGCTGGTGCCTCTACCATCTCGGCTGCCGCGGACCGGAGACCTACAATTCCTGCGGCAATCTGCGCTGGTATCAGGGCATGTCCTATCCGATCCAGTCAGGTGCACCGTGCATCGGCTGCAGCAATGCGAACTTCTGGGATCAGGCGCCGTTCTCGAAGCGCCTGCCCGAGTACAACGGCATCGATGTCGATATGGTCGGTGCGGGGCTTGCCGTGGCGACCGCGGTCGGTGTTGCGGCGCATGCGGGAGCGAGCCTCGTGCAGAAGAAGCAGCACGAAAAGCAGCTGGAAAAAGAGGGAAAGCAGGTGCATGAATGAAACACGTTGTTGTAGACCCGATCACCCGCATTGAGGGACATCTGCGCGTTGAAATTCAGGTCGATGAGGCGACGGGCAAGGTCGAGGACGCCATCTCCTCCGGAACGGCCTGGCGCGGTCTCGAGCTCGTCATGAACGATCGTGACCCGCGCGATGCGTGGGCATATATTCAGCGTATCTGCGGCGTGTGCACATCCTCCCATGCGCTCGGCTGCCTGCGCGCCGTCGAGGATGCGTTCGGCATCACGATCCCGAAGAACGCGCATTACATCCGCAACATCATCGCGGCGTGCCTCGGACATCAGGACCACATCATCCATTTCTATCATCTGCATGCGCTCGACTGGGTCAGTCCGCTCGAGGCGCTGAAAGCCGATCCTGCGGCAACGGCAGCGCTGCAGAACACGGTGCTCAGCACCTACCGCCTGCCGTTCCACGGACCCGCAGGACTCGATACGGAGGCGTATCCGCACGATGTACCCGTCTCCAATCCAGAGTACTATGCGGCGATCAAGGCGAAGATCCAAAAGATCGTGGAGAGCGGCCAGCTCGGCATTTTCTCTGCGCAGTGGTGGGATCATCCGGACTACCGGATGCTGCCGCCTGAGGTGCACCTCATGGCAATCTCGCACTACCTCGAGATGCTCGACAAGCAGAAAGATCTTGTTGTACCGCACGTTGTCTTCGGCGGCAAGAATCCCCATCCGCACTACGTGCTCGGCGGCATGCCCTGCTCCATCTCGATGGAGGACGGCAACGCGCCGATCAATACGGCGCGCCTTGCGATCGTGGATCGTTCGATCAACCAGGCGCGCCATATGATGAACGACTACTATCTGCCGGATGTCCTCGCCATCGGCCATCTCTATGTGAAAAACGGCTATGTCTCCGGCGGCGGTCTTGCCAAGGAGCGTGTGCTCGGCTTCGGCATGTTCCCCGAGGAACCGTTCAGCGGAACCTCGAACGGCGACTTCTTCAGCACGCTGCTCGTGCGCTGCAACGGCGTCGTCGAGAACTTTGCCGGCGGCGTCATGCAGGCGAAGATCTATGACTTCAAGATGGAGGATCTCAATGATCCTGAGGGCATCAGCGAGAGCGTCGAGCATGCATGGTACGAGTACCCGGGCCAGGAGAATGCCTCGCTGCATCCGTGGGAGGGCGTGACGAAGCCCCACTACACGGAGCCGAAGGAGGGCACGAAGACCGAGTGGAAGGCGCTCAACGAGCAGGGCAAGTACTCCTGGCTCAAGACGCCGAAATGGCGCGGCAAGCTCTGCGAGGTCGGTCCGCTCGCGCGCTACATCGTTCTCTACACGAAGGCGAAGCAGGGACTCCTCGGCGAACTCACCTGGGCAGAGAAGATCATCGTCGATCAGATCGACGCCGTGACGAATGTGCTCGGCGTTCCGGTCGAGGCATGGCTGCCCTCGACGGTCGGCCGCACGGCGGCGCGTGCACTTGAGGCGCAGCTGCAGGCGGAGCTCGGCAAGTACTTCTTCGACAAGCTCGTCGCGAACATCAAGAGCGGCGACACGCGCGTCGTGAACAATGACAAGTGGGATCCCTCGACCTGGCCGAAGGAGGCAAAGGGCGTCGGCCTCTACGAGGCACCGCGCGGCGCGCTCAGCCACTGGGTCGTGATCAAGGACGGCAAGATTGCCAACTACCAGGCGGTCGTTCCGACGACGTGGAATGCCTGCCCGCGCGATGACAAAGCGGGACAGGGTGCCTATGAGAAGTCGATGATGGATACGCCGGTGAAGATCGCCGACAAGCCGCTCGAGATCGTGAAGGCAATCCGCTCGTTCGATCCGTGCATGGCCTGCTCGACGCATCTCTTCAATGCAAAGGGGGAGAAGATCCGCGTTGTTACGACGGATCCCTACGCAGGCGTGCGTGTGGACGAATAGGGGGCGATCCGCATGAAAAAAGAACAGCGGCAGGAATACTACCTCTTCAGCCCCTTTCTGCGCATCTTTCACTGGCTGATGGCCGCCTCGATCGTTGTCCTCTTCATCACGGGCTTCCTCATTACGAAGCCGCCCGTGATTCTCGGCTCTGAGCCGACCAACTCGGCGCTGCTGATGAACCTTGTGCGCAACATCCACTTCGTTGCGGCGTTTGCGTTCTGCGCGGGCTTCATCGGGCGTGTGTACGGCTTCATCATCAACCGCGGCGACCGGCTGTTTCCGCATTTCTGGAAGCCGCAGTACTACCGCGATATGATGGATGTGGCGCTGCACTACATGCTGATCAAGCCGAGCCATGCACCTTTCCTGCGGAACCCGCTGGCACGTGCCTCATATGCGGGACTCTACGTCCTCGTGGCGATTGAGGTGCTGACAGGATTTGCCATGTACTATATGACAGAGCCGTCGGCGATCGGCGGGGTCATGTTCGGCTGGGTGAATCGCCTCCTCGGCAACGAGTTCACGACGCATTTTGTCCATCACTATGCGGCATGGGCGATCATCCTCTTTGCGATCGGGCACTTCTACATGGTTGTGCGCGCTGAGTTCATGGAGGGCGAGGCCGAGGTCTCGAGCATGTTCGCGGGCAGCAAGTTGCTGCGGCATACGCCTGTGGATGCGAAGGACGTGGAGTAAAGGGCTTCTTTTGTACTGGACTGCGCATATCCGCGCGAACACCTCGCTTGCAAGCATTCGTGCGCTTGTACGCTGAAATACCGGCGAATTTCTAAACGCCCTTCGGTTGAACGACGAAATCCGCCGGGGCGTACCACGCACTTTTCCCGCTTGCGCCGCTAGGGTTCGCTCTTGGATGATGCGCAGGCAGCATACGATCGTCAATAAAGGAGAAAACTATGTGTAAGGATTGCGGCTGCGGTCTCGCGGAGAGCACCACACATCTGCAGTTTTTTGTCAAGGGCTACACCGAGGAGAATGCCGCAGCGGTAGAGAAGGCGCTGCTGGGGCTGCCCGGCGTCCTCTACGTGCACATTCACACGCACGACGGCGAGACGACGGTGGACTATGATCCGGCAAAGACGAAGCTGACGGAACTCGTCGGCACGTTCGCTGCGCACGGACTTTCGGCGGAGCTCTGAGCATGCACGAGATGGCGATTGCCGAGGGCATCTTGGAGATCGCGCTCGACTATGCACAGAAGAATGATGCAGCACGTATCGAGCGCATCGGCCTCCTGCTCGGCGAACTGTCGGGCGTGGAGACCGATGCGCTTTCGCTGTGTTTTTCCTCCCTCGTGCAGGGGACGCCTGCGGAGCACGCGGCGCTCACATGGGAGCGCGTGCCTCTCATGGGACGCTGCCACGACTGCGGCAGAGAACTGCGGATACGGCCGCAGGACTATCTCTGCCCGGACTGCGGCGGAGGGATGGAGATCATCGGCGGACGCGAGATGCGTGTGGATTTTATAGAGATGGAATAGGACGATGAAGGTAGTTGTCAAGGCGGATATACTCGGCCGCAACGATGCGGCGGCTGCGGAGAATGCGGCGCTTTTTGCCCGCCGCGGAATCTATGCGCTGAACCTCCTCGGCTCGCCCGGCGCGGGCAAGACCTCACTCCTCGAGCAGACCCTTGCGGAGCTCGGAACGGATCTGCGCATTGCGGTGATCGAGGGAGACCTCTTTACGACGAAGGACGCCGCCCGCATTGAGCGCTGCGGCGCGCAGGTCGTGCAGATCAATACGATCGGCGGCTGCCATCTCGATGCGGCGATGGTCGCGGCGGCGCTGGAGAAAATTGACCTCACGGCGCTCGATCTCATTGTGATCGAGAACGTCGGCAACCTCGTCTGCCCTGCGGAATTTGCGCTTGGCGAGGATGCAAAGGCCGTGGTGCTGAGCATCACGGAGGGCGACGATAAGCCGCTGAAGTACCCGCTGATCTTCAAGGAATCGGCGGCGGCCCTCTTAAATAAGGTGGACATTCTGCCCTATACGAATTTTGATATGGCGTCGGCGTGTGCGGATATCAGGGCACTGCATCCGGGAATTGCCGTCCTGCCGGTCTCGTGCCGGACGGGAGAGGGGCTTTCGGCGTGGTATGCGTGGCTGCGGGCGCAGGCGGCGGCAAAGAAGGCGGCGCAGGAGGAATCGCGATGAATATGGATCAGGACCAGCTGGTTCCGGTCGCGCCCGTGACGGTGCTCGGCATCGGCAACATCATCCTGCGGGATGAGGGGTTCGGCGTGCGTGCGGTAGAGTATCTGGAGGAACACTATCGTTTTTCGTCCGATGTCCGCCTGCTTGACGGCGGAACGCTCGGCCCGGAGCTGCTGCATTTCCTCACGGGGACGGAAAAGCTGCTCATCCTCGATGCGGTGTCGGGCGACGGTGCGCCCGGTACGGTCTACCGCTTTGAAAACGATGCCGTGATGGCACATTTTCAGGAGAAGGTGTCCTCGCATGAGATCGGGATTCAGGATGTGCTCGCGTGGCTGACGGTGACGGACCGTCCGATTCCGAACGTTGTGGTGCTCGGCATGCAGCCGTATGAGCTGACGGCAGGCCTCACGCTCAGTACGGAGATGGCAGCGGCGCTGCCCGGATTCGCACAGCGCGCGGTGGAAGAACTCACGCGCTGGGGGGAAATCCCCGCCGTGCGCCGTCCGCAGAGTGCACAGGGCATCTGATCGTGGCATGCGATGCGTTTCCTGCGGATATACAGCGGTGCGCCCGCCAGCGGCGCGCCTTTCGCGTCTCGGGGATTGTGCAGGGGGTGGGGTTCCGCCCCTTTGTCTACCGTCTCGCTGTGCGTCTCGGCCTCGGCGGCTGGGTGCTGAACGACAGTGCCGGCGTCGGGATCGAGGCGGAGGGCACGCCGGCGGCGCTTGATTCCTTTGGAGAGGCGCTGCGCACGCAGGCGCCGCTTGCGGCTGCGGTCACGGCGGTGACGTATACGGAGACGGCAGTTCTCGGCGAGGTGTTGTTCCGTATTCTGCCGAGCCCTGCGGGGGAGCCGGCACGAACGCTTGTCTCGCCCGATCTCGCCGTCTGTGCAGACTGCCGGCGCGAGATTTTGTCCGAAACGGATCGGCGGCAGGGCTATGCCTTTACAAATTGTACGAACTGCGGTCCGCGGTACTCGATCATTCGCGGTGTGCCCTATGACCGCCCGCTGACCTCGATGGCGGCCTTTCGCATGTGCCCTGCCTGTCAGCGCGAATATGACGATCCGGCGGATCGCCGTTTCCACGCGCAGCCGAACGCCTGCGCGGACTGCGGACCCTCCTATCGGCTGCTGGCGGAGGGCGCGGCGGCGGACGGCAACCCTTTGGAAAAGGCGCGGGAAATTATCGCGGCGGGTGGAATCGTTGCGATCAAGGGCATCGGCGGCTACCATCTCGCATGCGATGCGCGCAGCGAGGAGGCCGTCATACGCCTGCGCCGGCGGAAACGTCGAGAGGCAAAGGCGCTCGCCGTGATGGCGGGCGCGCTTGAGACGGTGCGCAGACTGTGCGCTGTCTCGGAGGAGGAGGAACGCTGGCTTGCCTCGCCTGCTGCGCCGATTGTGCTGCTGCAGCGGCGGCCGGATGCGGAGGATGCGGCGGCACCGAGCGTTGCCCCGGGGAATCCCTGTCTCGGCGTGATGCTTCCATACGCGCCCATACATCTCCTCCTGCTCGCCCCGGATGATCTCTGGGTCATGACGAGTGCAAACCTCAGCGGTGAGCCGATTATCTATGACGATGCGGCCGCAGAGCGGGGACTCGCCGAGATTGCCGATGCGATCCTCATGCATAATCGGGAGATTGTGCATCGTGTGGATGATTCGGTTCTGCGCATGACGGCAGGCGGACGGCAGATTGTGCGCCGCAGCCGCGGCTTTGCGCCGACACCGCTTGCGCTCCCATTTGCCCCGCAGGCATCCGTGCTCGCAGGCGGTGCAGAGCTGAAGAGTACGTTCTGCCTGACGCGCGGGAATGAGGCGTTCCTGAGCGAGCACATCGGCGATCTGACGCACAGAAGCGTGCTCGCCTCCTACGAGGAGACGATCGCGCACTATGAGCAGTTTTTTGAGACAAAACCGGAGCTGCTTGCCGCTGACCTGCATCCCGCCTACCTATCGGGACGTTGTCTCGCGGCGCGGGCAGAGCGCGAGGGGATTCCCCTTGTGCGAGTTCAGCACCATCATGCGCACATCGCGGCGGTGCTTGCCGAGCACGCATGTCATGAGCGCGTGCTTGGCGCAGCACTCGACGGGACGGGCTGGGGCGACGACGGAACGGCGTGGGGCGGGGAGTTCCTCGCGGCGGATATGGCGGGCTATGAGCGCCTCGCGCATTTTGCCTGTATTCCGCTCCCGGGCGGTGATCGTGCAGCGGAGGAGCCGTGGCGGCTGGCTCTCTGGGTGCTGTACGGCCTTCATGGCGAGCGGCTGGCGACGCATGCACCTGGCTTTGCAGCGCAGCTGCCCGCAGGCTGGCAGCTGCTGATGCAGGCAACGGCGGCCGGGGTCTCCGCGCCGCTCACATCGAGTGCGGGACGGCTCTTCGACGCGGCGGCGGCGCTGCTCGGCGTATGCCTCGTCAACCGCTATGAGGGACAGGCGGCGATCGAGCTGGAACTTCTGGCGCGCACGGCGCAGCGGGAGGGGCGTATCCTGCCCTATGTCCTGCGCGGTGCGCCTGGTGCGATGACAGTGGACTTCCTGCCGGTGCTCCATGCGCTCGCGGACGGGGCGGAGCAGATCTCGGCAGAGGAGCGCGCGGGACGTGCGCTGGACTTCCATGTGACGATGGCGGCGGCCGTCGCCGAGGTGCTTGGTGTCCTCGCAGCGTACACGGGTCTGCGTACAGCCGCGCTCGCGGGCGGCGTGTTTCAGAACGCACTTTTGCTGGAGCAGGTGCTTGCCCGCATCGGCGGGGACTATCGCGTTCTCCTGCCGCACCTCGCTCCGCCGAACGACGGCGGCATTGCGTACGGACAGGCAGCAGCAGCGCTCGCGCAGATGAAAAACGGCCGGGGTGTGTCTTGAAACACTGCGCCCGCAGTCAATGCGCGGTATAATGACAGAGAAATACAATTGATGGGTTTAATGGGGTTAGGAGGATGTATGTGTTTAGCAGTTCCGGCGAAGGTCGTTGAAATAAAGGATCAGCTTGCCTCGGTAGAACTGAACGGCGTGCGCCGTGCGGCAAGCCTCATGCTGCTGCCCGAGGCAAAGCTGGGGGACTATGTGCTCGTACATGCGGGCTTTGCCATGCAGATTGTGGAGCCAGATGAGGCGGAGCGCATCGAGGCCCTGCGCGCGGAGATGCGCGGAGCGCCGCGCACGGTGGAGAGCCTTCCATGAAACGTTCGGCGCAGGAAACACAGACGCTCACGGCGGAGATCGTCACGGATATGCGGCGCCTGCTCGCGCACCGCACGCGCCCTGTGCGGATTATGGAGGTCTGCGGGACGCATACAGTGGCAATCTTTCGCGCAGGGCTCCGGCAGATACTGCCCGCCGAGATTGAGCTTGTCTCAGGTCCCGGCTGTCCCGTCTGCGTGACGCCGGACAGCTACATCGATGCGGCGATTGCCTATGCGGGGATGGAGGATGTCGTCATCACGACGTTCGGCGATATGCTGAAGGTGCCGGGAACGGACTCCAGTCTCGCTGAGGCGCAGGCGGCAGGCGCCGACGTGCGCATCGTCTACTCGCCGCTGGACGCGCTGACCGTTGCGGCGGAGAATCCCGCAAAGCAGGTCGTCTTCCTCGCCGTCGGCTTTGAGACGACCGCACCGACCGAGGCGGCGGCTGTGCTCGCGGCGGAGCGGCAGGGATGCGGAAACTTCTTCCTGCTGTCTGCGCAGAAGCTGGTCCCGCCCGTGATGCGCACCCTGCTCGATGACGGGACGGCGGCGGTGGACGGATTTCTCCTGCCCGGACACGTTGCCGTCGTAACGGGGACGGGGCTCTTTGACTTCCTTGCGCGGGACTATCATGTGCCAGGCGTGGTCGGCGGGTTCCAGCCGCTCGAGATCCTGCGCGCGCTGCACATGATCGTCCGTCAGATCAGCCATGGCGAAGCGCGCATCGAAAATGCCTATGAGACGGTTGTGCGCCCGGAGGGAAATCCTGCGGCACTGGCAGCGATCGACCGCGTCTATGAACCGGCGGCAACGGCGTGGCGTGGGCTGGGCGTAATCCCGGCATCGGGGCTCTCGATGCGCGGGGAATATGCGCGTTTTGACTTTGCCCGCGTGCGGCCGCTCTCCATCGAGACGCGGCTGGAGGGGCGGCGCGGCTGTCGCTGCGGCGAGGTGCTGCGCGGGGCAATCCTGCCGAAGGACTGCGGTCTCTTCGGCAAGGCGTGTGTACCGGAGCACGCCGTCGGTCCGTGTATGGTATCGGTTGAGGGGACGTGCGCCGCGTGGTACAAATACGGCGGGGGGAGGTTCCGTTATGGAGCATGATGTCGTCACACTCGCGCATGGCGCGGGCGGGAAGCTCAGCCATGCGCTCATGGAGGAAATCGTGCTGCCGGAGCTCGGCAATACCATCCTGAATGCTCTGCACGACGGCGCTGTTCTTCCGCTTACGGGGCGGGCGGCCTTTACAACGGATTCCTATGTTGTTCAGCCGCATTTTTTCTCCGGCGGGAGCATCGGCCGGCTCGCCGTCTGCGGCACGGTGAATGACCTCGCGATGACGGGCGCGGTGCCGCGTTGGCTCTCGCTGGCCGTGATCCTCGAGGAGGGGCTGCCGATGGAGACACTGCGCCGCGTCGTGCGCGACATCCGCACGGCAGCGGAGGAGGCAGGCGTCCTCATCGTGACGGGGGATACAAAGGTCGTGCCGCGCGGCTGCGGGGACGGCATCTACATCAATACGGCAGGCGTGGGTGAGATGATTGAGGGGGCTGACATTGCGCCGGCAAACATCAAGCCGGGCATGGACATCATCGTCTCGGGCACGCTCGGCGATCATGCGGCGACGGTCATGGCGGCACGGCACAATCTGACGCTCCCGCCGGAGATCATGAGCGACTGTGCGCCGCTCTGCCATATGACGGCAGCCATGCTTGCGGAGGCACCCGGCATTGCTATCCTGCGCGACCCGACGCGCGGCGGCGCCGCAGCATCGCTGAACGAGCTGGCGGGGGCGGCGGGGGTCGGCATCCTGCTCGACGAGGAGCGAATCCCCGTGCGTCCTGCCGTGCAGGGCGTCTGTGAGCTGCTCGGGTTTGACCCGCTGACGCTCGCGAACGAGGGCAAGCTCCTCGCATTCACGCAGCCCGCGGACACGGAGCGTGTGCTCCGCGTGATGCATGCGGACCCGCACGGCGCCGAGGCCTGCGTCATCGGGCAGACGACGGCAGAGGCGCCCGGCGAGGTCGGGCTGCGCACGGCACTCGGCGGCATCCGCGTGGTGGATATGCCGCTCGGCGAACTCGTTCCGCGGATTTGCTGAGCGGGCGGACGGCATCTGCCAGGCGTATTCCCTTTGCGGCGATTTTACAATGCATCTGATCCGCATCCTTCTGCACACAAAAAAAGACGAGCGGTGGTCGTCCGCTCGTCTTTCAGAAGGAAGTTTTGCTCCGGAAACAAAATCTACTTTGTGAGATGCACATCGGGGATTTCAACCTCGTGGTGCGTCTCGGGATCTACGTTTGCGTACACGCCCGGCTTCGTCTCGAACGCCTTCAGATTGTCTGCGTTCGCCTCGAGCATGTCCTCGACAAAGCGTTCCACTGCCTCTGCGAAATAGATCTTCATACGGTATTTCCCCTTCTCTTGACCGTCGTAGATTTTGTATGGACTCAATCTAACACGTTTTCCGATGAAATAAAAATATTTCTTTTCGATACAAAATAGCTTTGGACTATTAAAACTTTTAATACGAAGTGTGACTTTTATACTATACGGATTGGCCTATATATAGTAAACTAATGAGCAATATAGGAAATATTGATTGGATGGCAGCCGCCCTGTGTGCGGAGGGGAGATGATCGGATGACGCTGGTTCAGATGCGCTATTTCTATGAGGTCTGTCAATGGCAGAACATCACAAAGGCAGCGGAGCATCTTCATGTGTCTCAGCCGACGGTGACCGTCGCCATGCAGGCGCTCGAGGCGGAGACGGGGCTGAACCTCTTCCACCGCGAAGGGCGCAAGATCACCGTTACGACGGACGGGGCGAAGCTCCTCGGCAAGATATCCTCCATCCTCACGGAGATCACGCGCCTTGACAATGAGATTCGCGATATGGCGCACCGCCATGCGAAGGTGCGCATTGCGATGCCCCTCCAGCTCGGCGTCGTCTTTTTGCCGCATATTTTGGGCGAGTTTCGCCGTGCACATCCGGAGATCGAACTCGAGATCATCGAGACCGGCGGCGTGAGCGCCCTGCAGATGGTCGAGGAGGAAAAACTCGACCTTGCGCTGACAAATTACACTGCTGATTTCAGCGCACGGCTCAGCTATTCCAAACTCTTTGACTGCGAGTGCACCTTCGTCACGCGCCCCGATCATCCCTTTGCGCAGCGCCACAGCCTCAGCATCACAGAACTGCAGGAGGAGCCCCTCGTCATGCTTGACAGCGGCTTTTTCGTCAACCGCCTCGTACAGGATGCCTATGGGCGCATCGGGGAGAAACCGAATGTCGTGCACTACTCGCCCTATCTGCATACGGTCAAGAACCTCGTGAGTACGGGCATCGGATCGACATTCCTCGCGCGCCCGTCGGTTCTTCCCGGGGATCGTCTCGTGCAGATTCCCCTCATCGACCCCATGTTCATCAACAGCGGTCTTGTTACCAAGAAGGGGCGTCAGACCTTCGACGATGTGCGGCTCGTCATGAGCTATCTGCGCCGGCTGACAAAGGAGCTCCTCGGCGGCGGGAAGTAAAGAGCGCCGGATCATGCCGTATCCCCTGGTTTAGATGATTTGGGGGATGCTGCATGATCCGGCGGCATTGTGCTGTCAATTTCCAGAAAGTGCGGCGGGCGTATCCTTCGCCCGTCGATAGATGCGTACGCGTTTTTGCTCGGCGAGCACCTGCCACTCATTGCGGTTCAGGAGCTTGCCGAGCTTTTTGTCGTGCCGCGTGTCCCAGAGCAGATAGATGTCCCGATCGTGCGGCAGTTGATCGAACGTGAGAACGGGCATGACGTATTTGCGCTGCCAGTTGATGTCCGTGCCCGTTCGTTTTGCGTACGAAGAGGCGGGGATGAGATCGTAGACCATATGTCCCGTATAGTATACGACGGATGTTTGATATTCGCCGTAGGAGACGATGAGGTCGTCGCTCTTTACATATTGGTTCAGTACGTCCGCCTGCCATTTCCCCGAGAACAGGTCGATCGCGTGATAGCCCGTCTGCCCCGGAACGTGAAGCGCATATGAAATCCTGCCGTTCGCGGCGTCGATCGGCAGGTACAGCAGCATCGTGAGCAGCCCGCAGCATACGACGGCGAAGGACAGTGTCCTGCGCAGCAGCTGCATATGCGATAAAAGGAGGCGCGCCGTGAGGAGCGCGATGGGCATGAGACCCGGCAGCGTATACGTCGCGTATTTTGTCGCTATCAGCTGGAAGAACACGTTGACCGTGAGGGCCCAGATCAGCAGGAAGAGGGTATGCGGGGCGAGCGTTCCGAGCCCTCTGCGCAGCCTTTGGGTGAGCGGAATGATGAGGGCAAAACTCCATGGAAAGAAGCCGATGAGGAAGACGGCAGGGTAGAAATACCAGACGTTCCAAGCGGGGTGTTCGGCGACCGTCGCACGCAGAAGGTTGTGCACACCGAAGAAGCCTACGATGAAATCCATGCCGTGCAGCGCATACATTCCTGCATACCAGATACCGCTCACGAGGGCAAAGAGAAGAATCCCGAGCGGTTTCATCCGCAGGAGCTCGCCGAGGTCGCGGCGCACGAGGAGGAAGGCAAGAATGACGAGGCCCGGCAGTACGATGCCGACGGGCCCCTTTGTCAGCACGGCGAGTCCGGCGGAAACGTAGGCAAGGTAGTAGAACCTGCGGTTCCGTGTATAGCCGAAGTAGAAGAAAACGAGTGCACCGTTCAGGAAGACGAACAGCGTCGCGTCGGTAATCACGCTCCTTCCGACCAGCCAATAGGCAAAGGAGGTCGCAAGAATGGCCGCCGCGAAGAAGCCGGTGCGCGCGTTATAGATCTGCCGTCCGAAGCCATAGGTGAGAAGGACGCCGATGCTCGCAAAGAGTCCCGGAAAAAAGCGCGCTGCAAAATCCGATGTGCCGAAGAGGGAAAAGGCAGCCATCAGCTCCCAATAGAAGAATGCCGGCTTGTCGTACCAGTAATTGCCGTAGATGCGCGGTGAGAAGTAATCACCGGAGGCAAGCATCTCTTTCGCAGTCAGCGCATAATTTGATTCCACCTGATCCGTGATCACAAGCCCGCTGCTCCCGAGGAAGAAAATCGCGCACAGCAAGCATAAAAGTCCCAGATGTTTTTTTGTTTCAGCCACGCGGAATCATCAATGTCCTTTCTTGTCAGTTTGATTTGTGCAGAGAATATGCGCCCGCCTTCGACATAGTCCCGCAAAGGCGTCACGTCATGCCTCCTAGGTCATTGTGCCTAAGCCTGTACTATAGTCTTTTGCTTTCGTCATGTCAACATTTATTATGCAAAGGCAGGGGCTTTGTGTTATAATGAAACGAATATTGCCTTGAAAAAGCGTTTCCTTTGGGCAATACGCTATCATCATACAGGAGTGTGAAACTACTTGTTCGGTATATCTTCGATATTAAAACGATTCCTCGGCGACAATAATGACAAAGAGATCGCGCGCTATACGGCGATTGTGGAGCAGATCAACGCGCTTGAGCCCGCGATGATGAATCTCACGGACGACAAGCTGACGAGCTATACACGGAAATTTCGCGAGCAGCTTGCAGAGGGCGTGACGATGGAGGAGATCCTGCCCGAGGCGTTCGCGGTCGTGCGCGAGGGCTCGCGGCGTGTTCTCGGCATGCGCCATTTCGACGTGCAGCTGATCGGCGGCATCTGCCTCCACGAGGGCCGCATCGCTGAGATGCGTACGGGCGAGGGCAAGACGCTCGTCGCGACGACGGCGGTCTACCTCAATGCGCTCGCGGGACAGGGTGTCCACATGGTTACGGTCAACGACTACCTCGCGCGCCGCGACAGCGAGTGGATGGGCAAGCTCTACCGCTACCTCGGCCTCTCGGTCGGCCTCATCGCGCACAATATGGACTTTCCCGAGCGCAAGGCGGCGTACGCGGCAGACGTGACGTTCGGCACGAACAACGAGTTCGGCTTTGACTACCTGCGCGACAACATGGTACTCTCCGAGGGACAGATGGTGCAGCGCGCTCTGCATTACGCCATTGTCGACGAGGTGGACTCCATCCTCATCGACGAGGCGCGCACGCCGCTCATCATCTCCGGCCCGGGGACGAAGTCCACGGACAACTACCGCGTCATGGCGGAGGCGGTGCGCCATCTGAAAGAGGGCGAGGACTACACGGTCGACGAGAAGCAGAAGACCGTTGCGCCCGCTGACAGCGCCGTTCCCAAAATTGAGAAGATCGTCGGCATCACGAACCTCTATGCGCCCGAGAACATTGAGCTGTCGCACTGCTTTACGGCGGCGCTTCGCGCAAAGGCGCTGATGCACCGCGACCGCGACTATGTCGTGCGCGGCGACGAGATCGTCATCGTCGATGAGTTCACCGGCCGCCTCATGGAGGGCCGCCGCTACTCGGACGGCCTGCATCAGGCGATCGAGGCGAAGGAGGGCGTCAAGATCCAGCGCGAGTCGCAGACGCTCGCGAGCATTACGTTCCAGAACTATTTCCGCATGTACGATAAGCTCGCCGGCATGACGGGCACGGCAAAGACAGAGGAGAACGAGTTCCTCAAGATCTACAAGCTGCCGGTCATCGTCATCCCGACGAACAAGCCGGTCGTCCGCATCGACGAGCCGGACGTCATCTACAAGACGAAGGCGGCGAAGTACCGTGCCGTCGGCCGCGCGGTCAAGGAGATCCACGAAACGGGGCAGCCGATCCTCATCGGTACGACCTCGATCACGCAGTCCGAGGAGATGTCCGGCGTCCTCAAGAAAAACGGCATTCCGCACGTCGTGCTGAACGCAAAATTTCATGAAAAAGAAGCCGAGATCGTCGCCAACGCCGGACAGAAGGGCGCGGTTACGATCGCGACGAACATGGCGGGCCGCGGTACGGACATCAAGCTCGGCGAGGGCGTCGAGGAGCTCGGCGGCCTCTACATCGTCGGCACGGAGCGGCACGAGTCGCGGCGCATCGACAACCAGCTGCGCGGACGCTCGGGCCGCCAGGGCGACCCCGGCGCGTCGAAGTTCTTCCTCTCGCTCGAGGACGATCTCATGCGCCTCTTTGCCTCCGACCGCATCGCGGGGATCATGGACCGCCTCGGCATGGAGGAGGACGAGCCGATTGAGCACGCGATCATCACGCGGTCGATTGAGCATGCGCAGAAGAAGGTCGAGGCGCGCAACTTCGACATCCGCAAGCACGTCCTCGAGTACGACGACGTCATGAACCAGCAGCGCGAGGTCATCTACGGCGAGCGCAAGAAGATCCTGCTCGGTGAGAACCTGCGCGAGAACATCCTCGCAATGGTGAAGCACATCATCAAGGACGAGATGACGCAGTACGCCAACGAGAAGCTCTATCCCGAGGAGTGGCAGATCGATGCTCTCATCGAGGATGCGGAGAAGGTCTATGCACCGAAGGGGCGGCTCAAGAAGGAAGAACTCGAGCAGCTCGCGCGCGACGAGATCCAGGAGGAGCTCGAGAAGGTCGCCGAGGAGGGCTACCGCACGCGCGAGCTCATGTTCGGCGAGGAGAATATGCGCGAACTGGAGAAGGTCGTCATGCTCCGCGTTGTCGATCAAAAGTGGATGGACCACCTCGACCACATGGACATGCTGCGCGAGGGCATCAACCTGCGCGCATACGGACAGCGCAACCCGCTCGTCGAGTACAAGATCGAGGCGCTCACGATGTTCGAGGAGATGGAGGCGTCCATCATGGACCAGATTGCCTCCCTCATGTACCATGTGAGCATCATGACGCCGCAGTCTGCGGCATCACAGGCGGGTGCAGACGGAGCGGAGGCTCTGCCCGCGCCCGTCGTGGACGAGGGCGCGCAGCGCCGCGCCGAGCAGCTGCTCGCACGCGAGCGCTCGAAGCTCGAGGATCACCTCATGAACGCCCGCGCCTCGCACGGCGATGAGTCCGTGCCTGCTGAGGCAAGGGCGGAGAAGGGCGAGGACGGCAAGAAGGTCGGACGCAACGATCCGTGCCCCTGCGGCAGCGGGAAGAAGTATAAGAACTGCCACGGGAAGGATAAATAAAAGAGGAGGCCGCTGCCCAACGTGAACGCCTCGTTCTGCAGCCGTTCGCGTGCTTGTATGCTCAAATACCGGCGAATTTCTAAACGCCCTTCGGTTGAACGACGAAATCCGCCGGGGCATACCGCACGCTTTTCCCGGTTGCTCCACCAGGGTTCACTTTTGGGCAGTATACCCCACACCTTGACGCGTGTCAGTCTGATACGGAAATAAATGGAGAATTTAAGGAAACTATGCTGGAAGATCTGAAACCGATACTGAATGATCTGGGCGAAAAGCTCGATCAGATGCGCATCTCTCTGGAGATCCCCGCGAAGGAGGAGAAGATCGCCGAGCTCGAGTACAAGATGGGTGAGCCGTCCTTCTGGGATGATGCGGCGGCGGCGCAGAAGCTGAATCAGGAACTGGCCGCCCTCAAGGGCGGAGTTGATACGTACCGTGATCTCATGGCGAAGTACGAGGACGCCGAGACCCTGTATGAAATGGGCATCGAGGAGAACGATGCCTCGATGGAGGCGGATATCCGCGCGGAGCTGACCCTTATTTCCGAGGGCCTTGAAACGCTCCAGCTCGAGGTTCTGCTCTCGGGTGAGTACGATGCGAACGATGCCATCCTGACGCTCCATGCGGGCGCGGGCGGCACGGAGGCGCAGGACTGGACGCAGATGCTCCTCAGGATGTACGGCCGCTGGGCGGAGCGGCACGGCTTCACGGTCGATACCGCTGACCTGCAGCCGGGCGATGAGGCGGGCGTGAAGTCCGCGACGCTCTTTATCAAGGGACACAACGCCTATGGATTCCTGAAATCCGAAAAGGGGGTTCACCGCCTCGTGCGCATCTCGCCGTTTGACTCGCAGGCGCGGCGGCACACGTCGTTCTCCGCGTGCGATGTCATGCCGGAGATCGACGATGCCGTCGAGGTTCCGATCAATATGGACGATGTGCGCGTCGACTACTTCCGTGCGAGTGGTGCGGGCGGACAGCACATCAACAAGACCTCGTCCGCCGTGCGCATGACGCATGAGCCGACGGGCATTGTCGTGCAGTGCCAGAATGAGCGCTCACAGCTCCAGAACAAGGAGCAGTGTCTCAAGATGCTCCGCGCGAAGCTGTTTGAGCTGGAGCAGGAGAAGAAGGAAGAGGAGATCGCGAGGCTCGAGGGCGTGCAGCAGAAGATCGAGTGGGGCAGCCAGATCCGCTCCTATGTGTTCCAGCCGTATACGATGGTGAAGGACGTGCGCACGAACGCCGAGACGGGCAATGTGCAGGCGGTCATGGACGGGGACATCGACCCCTTCATCCGCGCGTACCTCAACGCAAAGGCAAATCACGAAATTTGATATGGGTTGGGGAAGCGATTTATCCCCGATCAAAGGAGTTCACCATGTGGAAAGTTTCCGCCGTTATCATCTTCCTCATCGTCGCTGTCATCGGCGGCGTCTTTGCACTCCCGCACGCGGTCACGACGATGATCACGGACAGTCTGCGCGCGCGCACGGGGGCCGAGGATGTGCAGCTGTCAATCATCGACAGTCCGCGCCTCATCTTCGGTGAGATCGGCGCGATCGACGGCGTGATGCGGCAGGGGCGCGTCGGCAAGCTCTTTGTGCGCGAGCTGACGGTCTCGGGCACGAATCTCCGCTTCGATATGGGCGCGCTCCTCTCCGAGCGCAATGTTGTCATCACAGAGGCGGAGAGCGTAGAGATGCGCGGCGTCATTGATGCGGACGCGATCCGCGGGCTCATCTCGAACGAGGCGGATAAATTCAGCGATGTCGCAGTGACCGTGCATCCCGACAGCATCCTTACGACGGCGAAGACGCGTGCATTCGGGCAGACCTTCGAGGTCACGATGGAGGGCGGGTTCTCCATTATGAACGGTGATCTCTACTACAAGGCGAACCGCATTACCGCGCGCGGCATGGGACTCAACGTGCTCAGCCTTGACGGACTCTTCCCCGACGTGCTTGTCGCACGCGCCGATGCGCTGCCGCTTGGGCTGACCTTCGAGACGGTTGAGGCAGAGGACGGCATCGTCGTCCTGACGGCGGGGAAGTGACGTGTCGGTTCGCAAGGGCCGTACGCCGCAGGAAACAAGGAATTATTTGATATGAAGAAATTTCACTATCATCCCATACTGCTTGCCGCAATCCTCATCGGATTCATCGCGAGCCTCGTCATCGGCTTTCAGCGGCATGCCGTCGAGGAGAACTCACGCACGGTGGAGCTCGCCATCGACTACGAGGGGCTCCTCGAGCTCGCCGCCCGTGAGGGTCTTCCTGCAGAGGAAGTCCTTGCGCAGGCAAAAGAGGCGGGCATCACCTCGCTCGCCGTCTATGAGACAACATTCAAGAAGTTCAATGTCAACGGCAAGGCGGTCGCGCTCACGGGCGCGGATATCCTCGCACGCTATCACAGCGGCATGATGACCAATCCGCTCTGGCGTGCCCTCGTGGAGGAGGGCAGGGTTGTCGGCACGGAGATCTACATTGTGGGGCCGGATCCCGTCGCCTATGCGGAGCTGAAGGACGACCTCATGCGGCGCTTCGGCCCCGCGCGCGTCACTATACATACGGTCGGCACGGATGAGGTCATCGCGGTCAAAGACTACTACGAGGCATTCGAAAAGCGCGACATCGGCCTGCCGGCAGACGAGATGCGCGCGGTCAACGCGGCGGGATTCGACGTTATCGCACGCCCCTCGAACTATCATGCGGCGACGCCCGACGATGTGCGCGCGGTTTTCGCGCGCCTCGATGGGATCCGCGTCTCAGACGTTGTGTTCTCGGGAGCGGAGACCCTCGGCGCGCCGAAGGCACTCCAGACGACGATTGACGAGATGCGTGCGCGCGGCCTGACCCTCGGCCTCATCGAGGGCGTGACGCAGCTCCAGTTCTATCGCCAGCAGGGCATGGACGAGATTGCGGCGGGCGTCGGCTACGATCACGTCGCGCGCCTCTACTCCATCCCGAAGGACGAGCTGAAAAAGCTCAAGATCGATGCCGCCGTCGAGCGCTGGGTGACAACGGACGAGGAGCGGAACATCCGCATCAATCTCCTGCGCATCTACGAGGAGCCCGCACCGAACATGTCGCTCCTCGAGACGAATCTGAAGTACTTCTCCGATACGCGCGCGGCGCTTGAGGCGCGCGGCTTTCAGATCGGCCGCGCAGGCTCGTTTGGCTCCTACGAGCCGTCCCGCGTTCTGCGCGCCCTCGTCATCATGGGCGTCGCAGCGGCGGGCGTCCTCTATCTCTCGCTTGTCGTGCCCGCGCTCAACCGGAGGAAACGCGCACTCATGCTCTTTTTCGCCGTTGCGGCACTCATCGCGATGATGCCCATCCTCATCGGTGCGGGGAGCAAAATCCGGCTGGCTGCGGCGCTCGCAAGCGCGAATCTCTTCCCGGCGCTCGCCGTCATCGGCCTCCTCGATCTCCTGCGCGGGCGGCGCTTCCAAAAGGATGCGCCCGCATGGCGCATCATCGTCGCGGGGCTTGTGCTCCTCGGCATTACGAGCGCGCTGTCTCTCATCGGCGCGTCCTATCTCTCGGGTGCACTCACGGATACGCGCTATCTCTTGGAGTTCGACATCTTCCGCGGGATTAAGCTCACGTTTGTCCTGCCGATGATTCTCGTCGCCGCCGCCTTCCTGCAGCGGTTTGACATCTTTGATGGGCAGTTTGACGCCTCGGCGGGCGTGCTCGGGCAGGTGCGGGAGATCCTCGCGACGCCTGTGCGCGTCGGGTCGCTTCTCGGCGGACTCCTCCTTCTCGGGGGGCTCGTCGTGCTCGTCCTGCGCAGCGGACATACGTCCGGGATGCCCGTGCCCGGCATCGAGCTCAAGATGCGCGCGGCGCTCGAGCAGCTCTTCTATGCGCGCCCGCGGACCAAGGAATTCATGATCGGACATCCCGCCTTCCTCCTTGCCGTCTATGCGGCGGCACAGCGCTGGCGGACGTGGATCATCTTTGCGCTTGTGCTCGCAGCGACCATCGGACAGGGGTCGATGGTCGAGACCTTTGCACATATGCGCACGCCGATCGAGATGTCATTCGTACGCGGCATCGGCGGCGTATTCCTCGGGGGGATCATCGGCGCCGTACTCGTTGCGCTCGTTGCAGCATGGAACCGTCTGCTCGAGCGGGTGAAACGGGCGTAAAGCAGAGCCTCTCCGCTGCCGCGGGGAGGCGGGCCGTTTGCGGCGGAAGCAGCGTCTCGAGCGGTGAAGGAAGACAGCAGCAGGAAGTGGAAAAACGGAACGGAGGGCATTCTACCCGATGAAGCGGATCGTCGTATCGGGGTACTACGGAGCAAAGAATGCGGGCGATGAAGCAATGCTCGCGGCCATGCTGGAGGTACTCGGAGATTTGGACCCGGAACTTCATATCACCGTCATCTCTGCGGATCCGGAGGATACCGAGCGCCGTCACGGCGTGCATGCCGTCGGGGCTCTTGATGCGGGCAAAATCTTCAGCGTCGTGCGCCGTGCCGATCTTCTCATCAGCGGCGGCGGCAGCCTGCTGCAGAATGTTACGAGCCGCCGCAGCCTGTACTACTATATGGCGGTCATCCTCCTCGCGCTTCTCCTTGGCCGGCGCGTCATGCTCTATGCGCAGGGCGTCGGCCCTGTTACGGGGAGGTTTGCCTGCCGCTGCATGCGCTGGCTGGGCAACCGCGTCTCGCTTATCACCGTGCGCGACGAGGGCTCGATGGCAGAACTCCGCCGCCTCGGCATCACTCGCCCGCCGATGGAGTGCACCGCAGATCCCGTGCTCGGGATCCGCCCCGTCGGCCGCGAGGCCGGGCGCGCCATCCTCGCGCAGTACGGCGCGGACGGGGCAAAGCCTGTCATCGGCGTATCCGTGCGCGACTGGCAGGGCTGGCAGCACTACAAGGAGATCCTTGCCGAGATCAGCGACGCCATCGTCCGCGAGCTGGATGCGCGCGTCGTCTTTCTCCCCATGCAGTACCCCGAGGATGTACGGACGGCAGAGACTGTCGCTGCATGGACGCATGAAGACTGCACCGTTCTCACCAATGAGTACACAACGAGCGAGCTGCTCTCCCTCGTCGCCAACATGGACCTCATGATCGGGATTCGCCTGCATGCACTCATCTTTGCCGGGGTCATGGGGGTCCCGATGATCGGCATCTCCTACGATCCGAAGGTCGATCGCTTCCTGCGCTCCATCGGCGAGAAGCCCGTCAACGACCTGCAGGACATCACGACGGCGAGCGTCCTCAAGGAGGTGCGCCGCAAATGGGAAGCGCGGCATGAATTCACCGCTGCGAACGCTGACCTCCTCGCGCAGATGCGCATTCTCGCGGCGCGCAACGCCGAGCTCGCGATGGCGCTTGTGCATGGGAAAGGGTAACGGCGCAGCGATAAAAGAGACATAACAAAGAGGCCTCTGCACGAACGTTATTTTGGCTTTCGTGCAGAGGCCTCTTTGCTTCTTTTTCTTATCCGCGCAGCGTGCGCATCAGTGCCTCTTTGTTCTCTGCAGGCGTCGTGGTCGGGCGGCCGAGATCGGCGCGGGAGCCGACGGCGGTGCGGATCTCGAGGAAGGTGAGGGCATCGGCTCTCTGCAGCTCTGCGAGGGCGCGTTTGAGCTCCTCCTCCGTCTCCGCCGCCTTGACGATATGATAGCCGAGACTCACGGCAACGGCGGGAAAGAGCACCGCCGCCGCTGCGGTCGGCGCGCCGCCGACACTCTCGTGTGCTTCGTTGTTGAGGAGGATGTGCATGAGATTCGACGGCGCGGCCGCACCGATGGTTGCCATTGTGCCCATATGCATCAGCGCAGCGCCGTCGCCGTCGAGCACAAGCACACGCTGCTCCGGACGATGGAGCGCAATGCCGAGCGCAATCGCGCCCGCATGCCCCATCGAGCCGACGGTGAGAAAGTCATGTGCGTGATCCTCGCCGCGCCGCTCGCGCAGCTCAAAGAGCTCGCGCCCCGTCTTGCCCGTGGTGGCGACGATGACGGCGTCTCCTGCCGCATCGAGGATGCGCGCGATCACATCTTCACGGCGCAGGGCATATGCATTCCCGTATTTCCGCTTCGGGTATTCCAATGCCCCTTCGCGGACGAGGAAGGCGCACTGCCCGCCCGCTGCGAGATGAGAGCGCTGCTCTTTTATCCAGGCAGCGGCATCTGCCGGTGCCGTCGAGCGCGTGAGCACCATCGTCTTTATGCCCATCGTCTCGAGCAGCGGCAGACTCAGCCGTCCCTGCACGAGATGCTGCGGCTCATCATGGAGATCCGGCTCGCCGCGCCAGCCGATAACGAAGACGCAGGGGATGCCGTAGACCTCCTCATGCAGGAGTGAGAGCAGAGGGTTCACGATGTTGCCGAGTCCGCTGTTCTGCAGATAGACGAGCGGCGTCTTGCCCGTCGCGAGATGATAGCCCGCCGCAAGCGCCGCGGCGTTGCCCTCGTTCGCGGCGATGATATGCGACGGCCCGTCACTCCCGTAGGTATCCATGAGATAATCCACGAGCGGGCGCAGCTTCGAGTCCGGCACGCCCGTGAAAAAGTCCGCGCCGAGCGCAGCGATGAGTTCGTTGACGTTCATTCGATCCTCCTATGATTTTTCCCCAAACCACTCCGGGCGCGCCGCACGCATCGCCGGCCAAAACTCGCCGTTGTTTGCCGTCTCCCGCACAAACGCGCGGGCACGCGGGTAAAAGAACGCGCGCAGCTCCGCGCTGTCGATTTCATAGCCTTCCTCGAGCTCGTGGGCGCGCGGGTAGATCGCTGCACGGGCGTCGGCGAAGTCTGCCGTTCCGTCTTCGTCGAGCACCGCGCGCGTCTCGAGGCGCATCGTATACTCGTGCGTGCGCACGGCGAGCTTATACGTCTGCCCCGGGAACATCGACACGCTGCAGACGGCGTCACGCTCCGTTCCGCCGAAGACGGCGGGAAGATTTCCGTCGATATCGGATGCTGCGGGGAATCCTGCGAGAGCGCCAAGCGTTGGATAGATATCCGCAATGCTCGTCAGCTCGGGAATGACCATGCCCTCCGGTATGCCTGCACCGCGCATCATCCACGCCGCGCGCGTTGAGTTTTCTCCAATGACATCAACGATGCCTCCGGTCGGCGTCGTGAATACCGAATTGCCGTGATCGGAATAGAGGCTTACAATATATTCATCGGGGCGGAAGCGCTCCTCAATATAGGTGAGGAGATGCCCGATGCTGCGGTCGGCATGGGCGAGGCTCTGCCAGAACTGCTCCTGATAGATGCGGAGCTTCGGCAGGCGAACGCTCGCGATATGCGCATCGATGTCAAAGAGGCGCTGACGGAGCGGCAGATGTGTTTCCACCGCCGGGTGAAATTTGAAGCCTTTTGCGTTCCACGGGTGAACATCCGTCGTATGCAGGTAGAGGAACTGATCCGTTTCGTCAAACGCCTCGATCTGCATGATGGCGCGGTCTGCCATCTCTGCGGACGACAGTTTCCACGCGCTCACATTGAGGAGATCGTACCCGCGCAGCGCCCCGCAGCAGACACTGTCGCTTGCCCCCATCGGCGCGGCGGCATAGTAGCCGAGATCCGTCATGCACTCGGAAAGCGTTTTGAAATCGAGCGGGATCTCGTGACTGTCGCGTTCGTTGAAGACCTGCGTATGCTGCGGATAGCGCCCCGTCTCGATGACGGGGAGCGCCGGATAGGTGCATTCGGACGTGGAGAAGTGCTGGTCGAAGATCACGCCGCGCGCAAAGAAGCGCGCGATGTTCGGCATACAGTCGGGGAACCGCGTGCGGGCGATGTTCCATGAGAGCCCGTCCACGAGGATATTCAGCACCAGTCTGCGCCGCGCAGAGCTGTGTCCGAGGCGGATGGGCGTGCCGACGGCATAGGGCGCGCCGGAGGCGGAATGCAGGCGTGTCGTCTCTGCGAGGCGGAAATGGCTGAATGCCCACTTGCCGAGATAGGCTGCCTGAGGCGGCATCGTATCTGTCTCGATGCGCAGCTCCTGTAAGTCCTCCGTTCCTGCGACGGGGAGAATGATCTCAGCGCCTGCAGGGACAGGGATCTCCATACTGCCGCGCACCTCCTCTGCGCGCTGCAGCTGGAACGGGAAATCGCGCTGCATCTTGTCGACGAAGACCCCCGTGTGCCGCACCTGTTCGATGAGGGCGCTCCGATCCGAGAGGAAGGCGTTCTCCACATAGACCCCGACCCAGTGACGCGCGCTTCCCCGCGGCGGCGTGAGCGGCAGATGCTCCCCGACAAAGGCGTCGAGGACAAAGTCCAGCGAATCGCCGTCCCATACGGCGCGGCGCTGCGTCATGGGCGCACCCGTGCCGTGCCATGCGGCGACGGAGAGGCGGCTCAGCCCCTCTCTGCCGCCGCGGCGCGCGAGGGGAAGCGGGATGGGCGTCCCATAGAGTCCGTAGGAATTGCCGCACATCGTGAGCGCATCGACCGGACGATCAAGGCGCTCGTAAATCTTCGCGAGCAGCTTCCACACCTCATAATTTACCGGGCGGCGGCGGTATGCACGCTCCGCGCAAACGGCCGCCCCCGCGGCATCGCCCTGCGCAAGCAAATAGCGCGCGGCAAAGATATCCGCACGCTCGGAATCGGGCGACTCCTCCCGATAGGCGGCGAGCTGCATGAGAAAGTCGTCATCGTAGGCGCCGCGCTCCGCGCACGCAAGAAGAGCGCAGAAGAGCTCACGGGCGCGCGCATTGTTCTGCCAGAATGTGCTGAAATCGTCCTTCATCCTGTTATCTCCTCCGGCAGGGGGAATCTCTCTCCGTTGTTCCCGATGCCCTCCAGAAATGCCCGCACGGGCGGGTAGAAGAAGCGGCGCAGCTCCGCGCTGTCCGCCTCATGGCCCTCCTCGTGCTCGTGCGCGCGCGGATAGATGCCCGTCTTGGTCCGCGCGAGATCGGCGGTGCCGCTGAGCGAGACGGGATCCAGCGTATCGAGGCAGAACGTATAGTCCTTGGCGCGCGCCGCGAGATGATAGTGCTTGTGCGGAAAGAGTGAATTGCTGTATGCGATCGCGCGTCCTGTTCCGCCAAAGAGTTTCGGAAGCACGCCGTCCACATTTTCGGCGACGGGAAAGCCGAGGAGACGGGCGAGCGCGGGGTAGATATCGACGGCACTGGTCAATTCATCGGCGATCAGCCCGTCGGGCACGCCGGCGCCGCGCATCATCCACGCGGCCCCCGTCAGCTGCGTATCCACAATGTAGTGCGTCGGGCTGAAGATCGGCACGCCGTGATCCGAGTAGAGGTTCACGAGATAGTCCTCGGGTGCATAATGCTGCTCGAGATAGGAAAACAGGGCGCCGAGTGCGCGGTCCGTATCGCGCACTGCCTGTCGGAACGCCGTCTGATAGAAGGTACTCGGCCGCAGGTAGGGGCTGGTCACCTTCTCCTTGGAGCCCGAGAGGCGCCCCGCGAGGGGCAGCTGCATCTGAGCGCTCGAGGAGATCTGGAACATCTCGCCGCCCCACGGGTGAACGTCGCCGAAATGGAGAAAGATGAAGTGATCGGCATCGCTGCAGCCGTCGAGATAGCGGATGGTGCGCTCGATGCCCTCGTAGGCATAGAGCCGGTAGGGCGAGACAATGAGGCGGTCATAGCCGCGCGTCACACCGTTGTAAATCCCAATGCCGTCGCCCATGAGGCTCGCCGTCGCATAGCCCGCCGCACGCGCCCGCTCGGAAATCGTGATAATCTCCTCACACAGCTCGATCGCGGCCCACTCGCTGAATATGCCCGTGTGCTGCGGATACATTCCCGTCTCGATCGTCGGGAGCGAGGGATAGGTATACTCGAGCACGGAGAAATGCTGGTCGAATATTGTGCCGTATGCGAAGAATCGCGCGGTGTTCGGCATATGCTCGGCGAACGATGTGCGCAGCACCTGCCACGGGAGAGCGTCCACGAGGATATTCAGCACCAGTTTTCTGCGCGCAGGGCTGTGACCGATGCGGATCGGCGTTCCCACGACAAAATCCTCCGCCGAGGAGAGCCGCGTCGTCGCATTGAGGCGGAAATAATTCGGCGTCGCGGGATTCAGCCAAATGCAGTCGTCCACCGTCTCTGTCTGCGCCGTGAGCACCTGACCGTCTGCCGTGCCGAAGACCGGCACGAGAGCCTCTGCACCCTCTTCGAGGGCAATGACGGCATCTTTTGCCGGCGGCTCCGCGCGCATGATGTCGAATGTGAAGTCTCCGCCGACATTGTGTGCCAGCCCCGGCGCACTGCGGATCGTCTCCATCAGCCAGCGTTTGTTCCCGTGGATCTCCTGCTCCGTGTACGCCCCGACATAGTAACGCGGCGTGATATGCTCCGAGACCGGCAGGAACTCTTCGAAAAACACGGTCGACGACGCCGTCAGGCCGCCGCTGGCCGTACAGCTCATGCGGCTGAGTGCATAGGGCGCGTAGTTGGCCTTGCCCGTCGCCCGCGAGAGACGGGCGAGCGTCTCCTCTGTCAGTGCCGCGGACGGTACATTCAGCGAGATCGGCACCTTGAAGAAATTCAGCGGGTAGCCCTGCATAACGAGCGCGTCCGCATAGCGCCCGAGCGCCGCATAGGCCCGCGAGAGCACCTGCCATGCGGCGGGCTCGACCGGCCGGCGGCGAAACGCGCGCTCCCCGCAGAGGACAGCATTTTCCGCATCGCCGTTTGCGAGGAGGTACTGTGCGGCAAAGATATCCGCACGCTCAGATTTTGGCGACTCCTCCCGATAGGCGGCAAGACACACAAGGAAATCATCATCGTAGGCACCGCGCTCCGCGCGCGCAAGGAGGTCTTGGAAGAGCGCATAAGCACGCGCATTGTTCTGCCAGAATGTGCTGAAATCGTCCGTCATGCAGGCCTCCTTTCTATTTATGCAGGGGCACTTTGCCCCCCTGCTGCCGCAGGCAAAAGAATCAATCTCTCGGCGCAAAAAACTCTGCGTTATTTGCGAACTCCCGGACAAAATCGCGCGCTCGCGGATAAAAGAATGCGCGCAGCTCCCTGCCGTTCAGCGCGCGGCCCTCTGTGAGCTCGTGCCCGCGCGGATAGATCCCGACCTGCGCGCCTGCAAAGTCTGCGGTCCCGTCACGCTCGACCGGCGTGCGTGTCTCGAGGCGCAGCGCGTGCTCGTGCGTGCGCATGGCGAGCTTGTACGTCTGCCCCGGATACATCGAGAAGGAGCACACCGCGTCGCGCTCCCTGCCGCCGAACACCGCCGGCAGACGGCCGTCGATGTCAGAGGAGACGGGGAAGCCGCAGAGATGCCCGAGCGTTGGATAGAGGTCGGCAATGCTCGTCAGCTCCTGTGCCCGCACGCCCTCCGGCACGCCTGCGCCGCGCATCATCCACGCTGCGCACGTCGAGTTCTCGCCGATGACATCGAGCTCCGCCCCCTCCGCACGCGGCGTGAAGACCGAGCTCCCGTGATCGGAGTAAAGACTTACAATATATTCATCGTCGGCGTAGTGATTTTCGATATAGGAGAGAAGCCCGCCGATATTGCGGTCGACCTCGCGCAGACCCGCATGGAACTGTGCCTTGTAGATCTCGAAATCGGGCAGACGGACGCTCGCCGTCGCCTTCTCCCAGGCAAAGAGCCGCTGGCTGAGCGGCAGACGCGTCTCGACCGCGGGCGCAAAGCAAAAGCCCATCGCATCCCACGGATGCACGTCGGAGAGGTGGAGGAACGCGAAGAGATCGGCCTCTCCGAATGCCTCGATATGGCGGATCATGCGGTCGGCGCCGATCAGTGAGGGGAGCTGCCACGTTGCGGTGATGAGCCGGTCATAGCCGCGCATGACGCCGTTGTATACGCCGTCCGGGGAGGTCATGGGCGCCGCCGTATAGTAGCCGAGGTCCTTCATGCACTCCGCGAGCGTCAGGATCTCGGGCGCGAGCTCATGGCTTGCCTCCGCATCGAAGAGCTGCGTGTGATGGGCGTACCGTCCCGTCTCGATCGCGGGCAGCGCAGGGTACGTGTACTCCGATGTGGAGAAATGCTGGTCGAAGATCGTGCCGCGAGCAAAGAAGCGTGCGATGCTCGGCATCCATGCGGCAAAATGCTCGCGTACGACATTCCATGGGAGCGCATCCACGAGGATGTTCAGCACGAGTTTTTTCCGCGCGGGACTGTGGCCGAGGAGGATGGGCGTTCCAACGGCGAACGGCGTGCCGTCCTCGCAGGTCAGCGTCGTCGTCTCCGCGAGGCGCAGATGGCTGTACGACCACTTGCCGAGGTAGGCGAGCTGGTCATCATGGGACGGCGTCTGTGCGATCAGCTCCTGCAGGGGCGCCGTGCCGCCGACCGGGAGGACCGCCGTGCGTCCCTCGGGCACGGCAATCTGGACCGTGCCGCTGACCGCGCGCGCCTTTTGCAGGTCAAAGGGGAAATCGCGGCAGACGTTGTCCTGAAACCAGTCCTTTGTCCGCGCGTCCGCAATCATATAGCCGCGGTCCGAGAGAAAGCCCCGATCGGCATAGGCGGCGACCCAGAAACGCTCGCTGCCGGTGGGAACCGTGACCGGCAGATATTCCCCGACAAAGACGTCAGGGCGCAGTGTGAGTGCATGGTTCTCGATCACGGCACGCTTCTTTGCGAGCGGCGCGTCGAGACAGCCGTTCATCGCGCGCGTGAGCCGCGCAAGCACCGCATCATTCAGCTCTGTTGGCCAGGCGGGCAGGGGCGCCTGGGCGAAGCGGTGCGCATAGGCCTCGAATACCGCAGCCTCCGCTGCATTCCCCAGCTGCCGGTATGCAGCGGCAAGAACGCTCCATGCTGCCGCGCTCTGGGGACGCTTCTCATGTGCGCGCATCCCGCAGACTGCGGCGCCCTCCGCATCCCCCTGCGCAAGCAAATAGCGCGCAGCAAAGATGTCTGCGCGCACGGCGTCCGCCGCCTCCTCGCGATAGGCGGCAAGCTGCGCCAGGAAATCATCGTCGTATACGCCGCGTTCCGCACGCTCGAGGAGATCGTAAAAGAGCGCACGGGCGTGCTCGTTATTGCACCGGAATACGGTGGAATCGTCCTGCATAGAGGTTCCTTTCCATGCGCCTGCGCGCATGCTCCCGTCGATTTTGCATCATCAGAGCCGTCTGCTCAGTCCGCTGCGCCGAACCAGTTCGGCCGTGCCGCGCGCATCTCCGGCCAGAACTCGCCGTTGTTTGCCGTTCCCTTGACGAAGTCGCGTGCCCTCGGATAGAAGAACGCGCGCAGATCTGCGCTGTCGAGCAGGTGATCGCGCTCCAGTTCATAGCCGCGCGGATAGATGCCGACGTCGGCGCCTGCAAAGTCGACGGTTCCGTCCTCATCGACGACCTCACGCGTCTCGAGGCGCAGGACGTGCTTATGCGTGCGCACAGCGAGCTTGTACGTCTGGCTCGGATACTGGGACGAACTGTAGACGGCATCGCGTGCCGTTCCGCCGAAGACGGCGGGCAGCCGTCCGTCGATGTCGGGGGAGACGGGGAAGCCGCAGAGATGACCGAGCGTCGGGTAGATGTCGACGCTGCTCGTGAGATCGTGCACGGTGACACCCTCCGGCACGCCCGCGCCGCGGATCATCCAGGCGGCGCCCGTGCCGTATTCCCCGACGAAATCGATCTCCTTCAGCGTTGTGAAGGGATCGTAGAGCGCACAGCCGTGATCGGAATAGAGGTTCACAATGTATTCGTCCTCGTCGTAGTGCTCCTCGATGTAGGAGAGAATCTCCCCGATATTGCGGTCGACATGGTGCATGCTCACGAGGAACTGCTCCAGATAGATCGGCAGACGCGGCGTACGCACGCTCGGCACCGTGCGGTCGAGCTTTACGAAGCGGTCCGCCAGCGGAATGTTCACCTCCACCTCGGTGGAGAATTTGAGCGGGGTCTGTATGTTCAGCGGGTGAATGTCCGTCGTGTGGTACAGGATGAACTGATCGGTCCCGCGCAGCGCCTCCAGCGCGCGGATGAGGCGCTCGGTGCCCTCGTAGGCGGGCATGAATCCGTAGGTGGCGATGAGGCGGTTGTAGCCGCGGTAGGTCCCGTAATAGGTGTCGTGCCCCGATACGAGCGGCGCATGGGCATAGTAGCCGAGGTCACTCATGCGCTCGGAGACCGTCTTTATCGTGAACGGCATTTGATGGTTGTCGCGCTCGTTGAAGATCTGCGTGCGGTGGGGATAGCATCCCGTCTCGATGGCAGGGAGGGAGGGCTGCGTGTGCTCCGCGGCGGAGAAATGCTGATCGAAGATCACGCCGCGGGAAAAGAACTTTGCAGTGCGCGGCATATGCTCCGCAAATATCGCACGTGCGGCCGGCCAGCAAAAACCGTCGACGAAGAGATTCAGCACGAGTTTTTTGCGCGCGGGACTGTGTTCGAGGAGGATCGGGGTGCCGACGGCAAAGGGAGCCGGTCCCTCGGAATGCAGTGTCGCCGTCTCATCGAGGCGGAAATAGCTGAACGCCCACTTGCCGAGATAGCCGGGATACTCTTCGCCCGCCGTCCGAATGGAGAAGTTTTGACAGAACTCTGTCCCCGCCACCGGCACGACGACCGATTTCCCCTCGGGCACCTCGATCCTGACGGTGCCCGTGCACGTGCGCGCCTTCTGGATATCGAACGTGACGTCCCGGTTGTTGGCAATGAAGTTGAAGTCATGGCGCATGGGCTCGTAGATGCTCGCCATCGTGGAAAGAAAGCCCTCGTCGACGTAGGTGCCCACCCAGAAGCGATCGCTTCCTGCGGGCATCGGGAGGGGCAGCTCCTCGCCGATGAAAATATCCAGCTGAAAGCTCAGCTCATTATTCTCAATCGAGGCGCGGTAGACTGCGAGCGGCGCATAGCAGGAGAAATTTGCCGCCACCGAAAATCGGCCGAGCGCCTCCTGCTGCATCTCTTTCGGAAATGTGAGGCTGAGCTCCTCCTCCGGGTACATGCCCTGGATATGCCCCCGCATCGTGACGGCGTCGAGTTCCCGTCCAACCTGCGGATAGGCGGCGGCGAGCACCTTCCATACCGCGAGGTTCACGGGGCGCTGCTGATAGGCGCGCTCCCCGCAGAGAACGGCGGTCTCGGCATCCCCCTGCGCAAGCAAATAGCGCGCAGCAAAGATGTCTGCGCGCTCGGAGTCCGGCGCCTCCTCCCGATAGGCGGCAAGCTGCGCCAGAAAATCATCGTCGTATGCGCCGCGCTCTGAACGGCCGAGGAGATCGTAAAAGAGCGCACGGGCGCGCTCTTTGTTGTGCCAGAATGCCATATCGTCCGCCATGCAGATTCCCTTCCTTTCGACGCAGGTGTACGCCTCCCGATCTGAGGTTCGCCGCCCTTACGCCTTCAGCGCCTCTTCGAATACGCGGAAGAAGCCGTGGATATCCGCCGCATCGATCGCGCCGAGGGCGCAGAGACGGAACGTTGATGCCGTCTGCATCTTGCCCGGGTAGATGGTATAGCCGCGTTCATAGCAGTAGTCGTGCACGCGGAGAAAGTCGAAGTCCGCCGACGGGTACTTCACCGCGACGACGAGCCCCGACTGGATTTCACGCGGGATGGCTTCGCTGAGACCGAGCTGCGCAAGCCCCTCATGGATGGCGTTTGCGACGCGCGTGTGGCGCGCCCATTTCTTCTCCTCTCCCTCGACGAAGTACTCCATCAGTGCGCGCTTTGCCGCGTAGACGGTCTGCACAGGCGGAGTGAAGCGCATCTCGCCCGTCTCCTCAAACCCCTCGTACTGCATGATGAGGTTCGTATAGTACGAGCGTACGGGATAGGCTTTTGCTGCCGTGAGAACCGCTTTTTTTGCGAGGACGAACGAGAGGCCTGTCATGCCTTGGATTCCCTTTTGCGCCGAGGACATGCAGACATCGATGTTCATCTCGTCCGCGGAGAACGGGATCATCGCATAGGTGGAGATCGTGTCCGCGATCATGACCGCGCCGTGCGCATGGGCGAGGGCACCGATCTCGCGTACGGGGTTCAGGATGCCCGTGCCCGTCTCCTGATGCGTCGTGTAGACGGCAGCGATGTCGGGATGCTCGTTGAGCGTGCGCTCAACGGCGGCGAGGTCGGGCAGCCCGTCAATGGGGAAGGTCAGATCGATATGCGGCACGGCATAGGCACGCGCCATCGCCGCAGCACGTGCGGAGTAGGCGCCGTTGTTGACGATGAGGAGTTTTTTGTCCGCAGGCACGAGCGAGCTCACGCAGGCGTCCATGCAGATCGTGCCGGAGCCGCAGAAAAGTACGGTCGTCCAGTCTGCTGCATCGGCGTGGACGACCCTGAGGAGATCCGTGCCGAGCTGACGCATGAGATCGCCGAACGCGCGCTCGCGCGGACAGATATCGGGGACGAGCTGCGCCGCCTTGACCGTGTCTGTGGTCGTTGCGGGGCCGGGGTTGAGCAGAATGTTTCGCTTGATATTCATGATGACTTCCGATACATAAAGCAGTTGAAGATGAACGGCGTGTTCCAGTATCCCTTGAGCTCCATGGAAGGAAATGCGATGCGCAGTCCATGTGCCGATGCATAGTCGGTAAAGAGGCTGTGTGTGTAGAAGTGCCGCTGCAGACCCTTATACAGCTCGTCGTAGTTGGGAATATTTGCCCGACGGAAGGCAAGGTAGTCTTCGCGTTTTTCAATATCATGCAGCCCCATGATGCCGATGGGGCCGCGGCTCTTTTCCCGCATGAGGTTGAGGACATGGACGGCGTAGTCGTCATTGGGGAAGTAGGGGAATACGCCGCTGGCAAAGATGGCGTCGTATTTCTGATCGACGCTGATGGCGTCCGCCTCGCCGGCGTATAGCTCTACCGGGGATGAGATCACCGTGCGTGCGGTCTCGATAAGTCCCTCGGCGTAGTCCGTTCCGCCGACGGTCATCCCATCACGCTGCATCAGATAGAGGTTTGCACCTGTCCCGCAGCCGACTTCAAAAACGCTGGAATCATTGGTGAGGCGGAGCAGTTCTTTTGTCTGTGCGTATTCGTCGAGGAAGGCATCCAGTGAGATGCCTTCTCCCATCACATCGTAACCGTTGAGGCGCTTGAGCTCGAGGAAAATGTCCTCCCAGTTCCCCGACAGCTTTCCTGTGCCGGGCTTTCTGCGATTCCAAATGGCTCTCCATTTATTGTCCACGGTGACCTACTTTCGATACAGGAATACGTGAAAGACGAACGGGGTGTTCCAATAGCCTTCCATCTCGATGGCGGGGAACTCGATGCGAAGATCGTGCGCGCGGGCGAAGTCCTCAAAGAAGCTGCGGCGGTAGAAGAGCTTGCCGAGGCCCTTGTAGCGTTCGTCGTAGTCCGGGATGGCGGCGCGGCGGTAGGCGAGGAATTCTTCTTCTTTATCCGCGTCGTGGATGTCGATGAGGCCGATCGCGCCTGCGGTTTTTTTGAGCATGCGCGTGAGAACGCGCGCGGCAAAAGCCTCATCGGGAAAATACGAAAAGACGCTGTTGGAGAGTGCGGCGTCATATTTTATGGTTGTGTCGAAGGCATCCGCCTCGCCGCAGGTGAGCTCGCGCACCGCAGGAAGCACGCTGCGTGCGATCTCGACGAGCGGACGGGCGTAGTCTGTGCCGCCGACAGCGATGCCGCTGCGCGCGAGGAGATATAGGTTTGCCCCCGCGCCGCAGCCGACGTCGTAGACGCTCATGCCCTCCGTCAGATGCAGCAGCTCCACGATCCGCCGTCCCTGCATCAGGAGCGAGTCCAGCGGGATGCCGCCGTCCACAACGTCAAATCCGTTGAGCCGTTTCAGCTCGAGAAAGATGTCCTGCCAGCTCCCCGTGAGGGCGTCTGCCTCCGCCTGCCGCCGGTTCCAGACCGCCTTCCATTCATTTGTCACTATACCACCTCGATGAGCCGGATGATGTCCTTGATCGGCAGGAGCTCGGCGTCGATCTCGTGTGCGCGGTGATGGACGAGGATGGAGCGCGCCGCGTTCTCCATGGCGGGGAAGGCGCTGCGCGTCAGCTGGTTCGCGTAGATGACGATGCGCACGCCGTGCGCTGCAAGCTCCGCCTCCGTGATGGTGTTGTAGGAGGAGGGGACGGCGACGATGGGCACGTCGGGGTGGCTCGTGTGGAAGGCGTCGCAGAACGCGATGACCTCATCGGGCGATTTGGCGCGCGAGTGAATCATGATGCCGTCTGCGCCCGCAGCAACATAGGCCTCTGCACGCGCGAGCGCATCCTCGATGCCCTTTTCCAGAATCAGGCTCTCGATGCGCGCAATGATCATGAACTCCTCGGTGCGCTGCGCCGCTTTGCCTGCGGCGATCTTCTCGGAGAAGTTTTCGATCGTGTCCTGCGTCTGTGCGACCTCCGTGCCGAAGAGGGAGTTGCGCTTTGCGCCCGTCTTGTCCTCGACGATGACGGCAGAGACGCCGATGCGCTCGAGGGTGCGGACGTTGTAGGCGAAATGCTCCGCTGTGCCGCCCGTGTCCATGTCGAGGATGATGGGCTTCGTCGTGACGTCCATGACCTCGTTGATGGTCTGGATGCGGTCGGAGAGGTCGATCAGCTCGATGTCCGGCTTGCCGCGCGAGGTCGAGTCACAGAGGCTCGAGATCCACATGGCGTCGAACTGGTCGAGCCCGCCGTCGTTCTCGACGACGGTTTTCTCTGCGATCAGTCCTGTGAGGCCGTTGTGGACCTCGATCGTCTTTACAATGGGGACGATCTCGAGCAGGCGGCGCAGGCGCCCGCGGCGCGCCTCGGGCATTGCGAGCTGCTCGCGCATGCGCCAGTCGATGTTGCGGACTTCCTTGCTTTCGGTATACGGCGGCTCGACGAGCTCGCCGCCATAGCGTGCGAGGCAGGCGAGCACGTTCTTGCGGATCGAGGACTCAGGTCCCTGCGCCCAGTTGCTCCCGTGCACCACGTAGTCGGGGCGCAGCTGATCGAGAATCTCGTCGTACATGATGTGCTCCTGTACGACGACCTCTGCGACCTCGGGCAGCACACGGATCATCTCCATGCGCTCGGCGAGCGCCTTGGTCGGAAAGCGGTTGTAGCGCACCATCTCCGGATCGGAGAGCACGCCGACGGTCACCGCGCCCAGTTCTGCCGCAGCGCGAAGGAGGTTCCGGTGCCCCTCGTGGATGATGTCGGTGCAGAAGCAGGTGTAAACACGTTTCATAACTTTCATTCTCCCTCTATCCCATTGGCCTTTTGCTGCCCTTTACGCGCTCCTCGAGTGCCCTGAGCTCCTCCACGGTGTCGATCTCCCACACATCCTCCCGCGCGCATTCCCTGATATATACGTCGCATTCGTGCGGATAGTATTTCAGCATGATCTCATCCCAGTAGAGCTGGCGGTAACGCTCCTCCTTGTAAAGTTCGTTCGCGCACGCTGCAAGCCGCCGTCCGTCCTCTGCCGTCCAGTACGACAGCCCGAGCATCTGATGGCATGGGTGATCGCTCGCCGTATCGATGTGTGTGATCTTCCCGGCCGCGTCCGTGTCGAAACACCAGTCGTCTGTCTTTGCAACGGGAAACGCAATGTAGTTCGAGCGCTCCTGCATGGATGTGATGACGGCGGGATGCGCGAGATAGAGATCGCCCTCGATCACGTAGCTGTCTTCGAGAAGCCCCGCCCGCCCTGCGCGCGCAACGGATGAAATGTTGTTTGCCGTCGCCCAGTCGGGATTGTCCATGTAGGAGAGATGCGGGTACTCTGCGCGGAGCATGTCGAATGCCGCGCCAGCGTAGCCCCGCACAATAGTAATCGACGAAATCCCCGCATCATTAAGCGCATCTAAAATTGTTGCGATGATCGGGCGCCCGTTCACGGGGACGAGAGGCTTCGGCATATGATCCGTCAGCGGTGCGAGGCGTGTCCCGCGTCCTGCCGCGAGGATGACGGCGCGCGTCACGCGATGCGCACTCATCAGACGAGGCCCATTTTGCGCATCGTTTTGCGGAGCGTCTTCTCTGCGATCTGTGAGGCGCGTTCCGTGCCGTCCATGATGGCGGCATCGAGATACGCCGCATCCTTGAGGAGCCGGGCGTAGTTCTCGCGGATCTCGCGCAGCTCCTCGGCGACGACTGTGCCGACCGCCGTCTTGAAGTCGCCGTAGCCCTTGCCGCTGAATTCGTCTGCGATCGCCTCCATGGATTTCCCCGTCACGGCGGAGTAGATCGTCATCAGATTATTGATGCCGTCTTTTCCTTCGCGGAACGCGACCAGGGCCTCGCTGTCCGTGACGGCGGATTTAAATTTCTTCAGGATGGTCTTTTCATCGTCGAGGATGAAGATCGTCGCCTTGGCGTTCTCGTCCGACTTGCTCATCTTTGCCGTCGGTTCCGCGAGGCTCATGACGCGTGCACCTGTCTTCGGGAAATACCCCTCGGGCAGGCGGAACGTCTCGCCGTAGATGTGGTTGAACCGCGCGGCGATGTTCCGCGTGAACTCGAGATGCTGCGTCTGATCTGCGCCGACGGGCACGTAGTCCGCCTGATAGAGCAGGATGTCGCCTGCCATCAGCGCAGGATATGTGAAGAGCCCCGCGTTGATGTCCTCGGGGTGTTTGGCCGACTTGTCCTTGAACTGCGTCATGCGCGAGAGATCGCCGAACGGACTGAGGCAGGAGAGCATCCACGCCATCTGCGCGTGGGCGGGCACGTGACTCTGGATGAAGACGAGGCTCTTCGTGGGATCGAGCCCGCACGCAAGCAGCAGAGCGAACGCCTCGCGGCTCGCCTTCCTGCGCGCGGCGGGATCGTGGTAGACCGTGAGCGCGTGGAGGTCGGCGACAAAATAATAGCAGTCATACTCCTCCTGCAGCTGCCGCCAATTCTTCACCGCTCCGAGATAATTGCCCAGGGTGAATGTGCCGGTGGGCTGGATGCCGCTCAGGATGATCCTGCGGCGGGAGGCGGCTGCATTTGTGTCGTTCATAAAGTGATCCCCTCTTAACATGATATAATGTTTCATTATATACCATCGGACGATGATACGCAAAGAAAGAATGGCAGGGGAGCGTGCACGGGCAGCAGAGAAAAATTGAAAAATATCTTGCGTATCATCCGCGGCTCTGTTACAATATGTTCCGTATCAAGGAACGACAAACACAAGATATAGTATATTTTAAAGGAGTTCTATTCATGACAGTGACGACGGTAACGAAGCGCGCGGGGCACGCGGTGCCCTATGACCGCGCGAAGATTCTCAACGCGATTGCGGCGGCAAGCAAGGAGTATGTGCACCCGATGACAGCGCTCGAGATCGACGAGGTGACGGCGGCGGTCGAGGCGTCGTTCGAGAACCGCGCGGAGATCAGCGTCGAGGAGATCCAGGATCTCGTCGAGAAGCAGCTGCTCGCGCACGGCTTCTACGACATCGCGCGCCGCTACATCACCTATCGCCAGCGCCACGCGCAGCGCCGTCTTGCGCAAAAGCACCTCATGGCGAGCTATCGCGATATCTTCTTCGCCGATGCCGTCGACTCCGACCTCAAGCGCGACAATGCGAACATCAACACGGACGCGTCTATGGGCATCATGCTGAAACTCGGCGCGGAGGGGGCGAAGCACTTCGTCGACAACTATGTGCTCGATGAGCGCTACGCGACGGCGGACCGCGAGAACTTCATCCACATTCATGACAAGGATTTCTCGCTCATTACATTCAACTGCTGCCAGATCGATCTGCTGAAGCTCTTCCGCGGCGGCTTCTCCACGGGACACGGCTTCCTGCGCGAGCCGAACTCGATCCGCGCCTACGCGAGCCTCGCGTGCATCGCGATCCAGTCGAACCAGAACGATATGTTCGGCGGGCAGAGCATCAACGCGTTTGACTACGCGATGGCGGACGGCGTGAAAAAGTCCTTCCGCAAGGCGCTCGTCGAGGAGGCGTGGAAAGCGCTCCTCTACCGTCTCGGACGCGGGCAGTTTACCCATGAAGCGTTCAAAAAGGCCCTGCGCCATGAGCTCGATTTCGCCGTCTGCGTCTACGCGGAGAACCAGGACGAGGAGCGGGCGGCGCTTGCGCGTGCAGAACTGCAGCGCGCGCTGAACGTCGTTTACAGCGCAGCGTTTGAGACGCCGGTCGCACAGGAGCTCGAGGCGGATGCGGATACGATCTATCAGCTCGCCTGTGAGAGCGTCGAGGAGGAGACGCATCAGGCGATGGAGGCGCTCATCCACAACTTCAACACACTCCACTCGCGCGCGGGCGCTCAGGTGCCGTTCAGCTCCATCAACTACGGCATGGACACCTCGCCCGAGGGGCGCCTCGTCACCCGCGAGGTGCTCAGCGCCATTTGGAACGGCCTCGGCAACGGTGAGACGGCAATCTTCCCGATCTCCGTATTCCAGCTGAAGGCGGGCGTCAACTACAACCCCGAGGATCCGAACTACGACCTCTTCATCGAGTCCTGCCGCGTCAGTGCGCGCCGCCTTTTCCCGAACTACGTCAACCTCGATGCGCCGTACAACCTCCAGTACTACAAGCCCGGCGACTACAACAGCTGTGTTGCAACGATGGGCTGCCGCACGCGCGTCATGAGCAACGTCAACGGCCCCGAGCAGTCGGGCAGCCGCGGCAACTTCTCCTTTACGACGATCAACCTGCCCAAGCTCGCGCTCGAGGCAAAGGGCGATCTCGATAAATTCTGGGAGCTCTACGACTACTACATCGAACTCTGCCACGACTATCTCCTCGACCGTCTGAAGGTCATCGAGGAAAAACATGTCTACAACTATCCGTTCCTCATGGGACAGGGCGTCTGGCTCGACAGCGAGAAAGCGAGCCCCGTCGACTCCATCAAGGACCTCTTAAAGCACGCGTCGTTCTCCATCGGTTTCTGCGGCCTTGCCGAGTGCCTCGTCGCGCTCACGGGCAAGCATCACGGCGAGAGCGAGGAGGCGCAGGAACTCGGCCTTCGGATCATCGGGCATATGCGCGAACGCACGGATGCCTACACGGAGGCGGAGCACCGCAACTGGTCAACGTTCGGCACCCCGGCGGAGAGCACGGCGGGACAGTTCCAGCGTGCCAACAAGAAGGCGTACGGCAATATCCCGGGCGTCACCGACCGCTCCTACATGACAAACTCCAGCCATGTGCCCGTCTACTTCGAAATCAGCGCCTACGACAAAATCCGCATCGAGGCACCGTACCACGCGCTCGAGAACGCGGGACACATCGCCTACATCGAGATGGACGGCGATCCGTCGAAGAACGTCAAGGCGTTCGAGAAGGTCGTGCGCGCCATGCACGACGCGGACATGGGGTACTTCTCCATCAACCACCCCGTCGACCGCGATCCCGTCTGCGGCTACACGGGACTCATCGAGAATGAGTGCCCGCACTGCCACCGCAAGGAAAAAGCCTTCGGCACGATGACCCTGCCGCGTATGAAGGACTAAACAAATCAACAGAAAGAGCGCATCGCGTGCCGTTCTCAACGCACGCGATGCGCTCTTTTTCGTCGACTGTTTTTAGATGAAATTTCTCATCCCGCCGCTGCGACCTCGACGATCGGGGCCGCGCCCTCCGTGATGCATTCCTTCGTCACGGTGACACGGCGCGGGGCGGTCTCGCGCGGGATGTCGAACATCACATCGAGCATGACCTCCTCGATGATGCCCTTGAGGCTGCGCGCGCCGGTCTTGCGCTCGATCGCCTTCTTTGCGACGGCGCGCAGTGCGTCCTCGGTAAAGACGAGTTCCACGCCGTCCATCGCGAGCAGCTTCTCGTACTGACGCACGGGCGCGTTGATGGGCTCGGTGAGAATGCGCAGGAGGGCGTCCTCATCCAGCGTCTCCAGCGTGCAGATGACGGGCAGACGCCCGATGATCTCGGGGATGATGCCGTACTCCATCAGATCCTCGGGAGTCACCTGATGAATGAGCGTATCGAACTCCTTCTCGATGTCCTTGCCGCGCACCTCTGCACCGAAACCGATGGCGACATTGCCCTTTTTGAGGCGCTTGGAGATCACCTTCTCGATGCCGACGAACGCGCCGCCGACGATGAATAGGATGTTCTTCGTGTCCACCTTGATGGTCGGCGCCTCCGGATGCTTGCGCTGCCCGCGCGCCGTGAACTCCACGACACTGCCCTCGAGCATCTTCAGCAGTGCCTGCTGTACGCCCTCATGACCGGGGTCGGCGGTGATGGAGTTGTTCGCGCCGGATTTGCGCGCAATCTTGTCGAACTCGTCGAGATAGATGATGCCGTGCTCTGCCCGCTCCACGTCCTTGTCCGCCGCGTAGTAGAGATTGCGCACGGCCACCTCGACATCCGCGCCGACAAAGCCCGCCTCCGTCAGGCTCGAGGCGTCCGTCACCGCGAACGGCACGTCGAGGAGCTTCGAGAGATGGGAGAGCAGTGCCGTTTTGCCGCAGCCCGAGGGCCCGAGCATGATGACATTCGACTTCTCGATCTCCGTCTCCTCGCCTTCCTTTTCGTAGCCGTACTTCATGCGCTTATAGTGATTGTAGACCGCGACAGCGAGGATTTTTTTTGCGCGGTCCTGTTTGATGATATAGGAGTCCAGATACCCTTTGATAAGGTGCGGGCGCGTCTTTTCGAGCACGTCGTCGAGCTGCATGCGGAACGATGTGCGCTCCTCCGAGGAGACGGACGCGTCGTGCTCGTCGAGGAAACGGTTGATCTCACGCACACAGTCCTTGCAGATGGCAAAGCCTGTATTCGGATCGTAGATCGGCATATCGTATTGATCGCGCACGTCGATGATGCGCTTGCAGAAGCTGCACTGATGCTTTACCGGATTTTTCGGCATATCAATTTCCTTTCAGGAGACATTTCTCTTGGATAAATTCTATCATAGAATACCATAGGCAAATGAAAGAAACAAGGAACAATCAACGCGCAATCGATAAATATTATATGGAAAGAAAAATATAATATGCAAAAATAATGAAAAACCTTGAAAATATACTTGACGAAAGAATATGAGCGTGTTATATTATGACAGTCGCGCTGATGCGGGAAAGTGCTCTTAGCGAGCACTGTTTTTGTCTTGATCGGCGCGGGATGTACCCTGAAAACTACACAATGCAAAACATGTTAGATTATAGGATCTAACAAGCCAGATGCAACATCGTTGATGTCAGTCAACGAAAAACAATTCTTTTACAAGAATGAAGGTATGAGCCGACAGGCTCTCGGATAGACTACGGTCTTTAGCGGAGAGTTTGATCCTGGCTCAGGACGAACGCTGGCGGCGTGCTTAACACATGCAA